>JACCED010092864.1_pt1 | contig 49978 bp, 39 predicted proteins | sample 7455021 | NCBI WGS metagenome assembly JACCED01 (sample SAMN15323456, study PRJNA562643) | freshwater metagenome | isolation source: river surface water | place: USA:Blue River Watershed | collected 2017-08-19
CTGCTCCTGCTCCTGCTCCTGCTCCTTCTCCTGCTCCTGCTGGGTCTGGACCGCTAACTTCAACTATAATGTCTGAAAACGGAAAAGGTAATCTTGAAATAAGAAACTTGAATATTACACCTTTAACTGAAACTACAACTAGTACGGTATTTTATATCTATATTCCAGAAGAACTTAAACTGCCACCAAGCTCATTCAATGTGAACACTGGCGACCACCGACAACTTCTTATAATCCCAAGTGAGAATTATCGAATCGATGACTATATATCGATATGTGATTCTACTGCTGTAAACGACCTGATTTTTTCAGAGGTAAGTATGGCCCTTATTACTAAACGTAGTTCGTATCTTAATACAGTTAAAAAATGCACAAATTTAAGAAAACTTAAAATTATAGCGTCGCATCCGGCATCTTCTCTTGGAATAAGTCATAATTTTGTCATAAAAGGATTTGTTTTGCCTGAAGTAACTCCAATACCCATATCAATAGAAATTAATTCAATTACAGGACCCTTTACCGAAACAGTAAACTCGGTGTATTCATCGGCGGCACGCGCATATACCGCTCCAACTCCTGCGTTCACAGAGGCGAACTTCAAAATTGATTTATCAGACGCAACACCAGGTACGAAAAATGTAAATGTGAAATATACATTTAAGTTTACACCGAGTTCAAGCGGATTTTTAATTGAACGAAATTCTGCTGATCCCACCGATAATATTATTTATTTTATTTTCAGTGACGATTTTGATTTACCTCCCGTCGAAAATGTAAAGGTTGCCGTGAATGACGTATTACTAGACGCTGGAAAAAATGAATACGTTCTTCAGTATAAAAATACATGTATTACTCCTTCTATCGGGTCGCCACTGTTTTTAGATAGTACATATAAGTTTGAGAACGATAATAAAATATGCATCAAGGTTTTTGTACTATATTTAAAACAAAATATACAAGTGCCAAACACCGGGCTTATAGTGGCACTAAAAGGAATTACAAACCCGTCATACTCTCCAACTCCAGTTGCTTATGATAAAAAAGACTTTTTATTTAGAGCATTTAACACTTCGTATTGTATTTTAAATTTAAACATAAAAGACAAAGGTCGATACTTGTTCAATCCAAAGTCTGACGACTACATATATGCAGGATTATATATGCGAGGAAATTATCCGTTGAACAACAAAAAGCCTGTAGACGGCGGTAGCACTAGCAGTAGTACGCATGGAGACACCGTGACAAAGTCATCTTCCACGTCAGTCGAATCTAGAGGCTCTGGACCGCATCGAGCTGCAAACGTTTATACTGTAAACTATTTTTATGATGGACAAGGACAAGGTGAATATGGGTATATCGCGCGTCCGGATATATTTGGTACAACTCCTTATTCATACGGAACGACCCGCGGAGGACTTGGTACGTCGGATAAATATATAGCAAAACAGAAACGAGACTTAGAAGAAGAAAAACGGATTCGGGAAGAAAAAATAAAACAATGGAAAGCATCTCAAATTAGACCACCTATGGGAGTTGCGCCCGCGCTTCTAAACGCAGGTGTTCAACCATATGACGCTACAATTAACTTTTAACTTTTGATATACAATAACTAATTTTGAAATGTATTTAAAGTACGCATATATTGTATAGATATATCCATATCCATAACTTTTTTGTCATTATGTCTGAATTATTGAACACCCCCGTATTGTATGTTGAAGAGTCAATCAAAACTACCAGATCATGCGTTGTTACCAAGTATGATACCGATTGGCGTATTTATATTATATTTCGATACGGTAAATATTTATTTTTAGGATCACGTAAGCCGTCAGATCCAGATGTATGTAGAAAACATAAACAACTTATTTCTAGAAGTGAAAAAAAGAAAAATAAAAAAGTAGTGAGTGATATTCACAGTACCGAAAATGTGAATTACAAAACGTGGCCTGTAATATCAATGTCATTTAACTATCCATCTGAACTTTATGGATACATTACTTCCCTCTTTGGTAAATCTAAAGTAAATACAACCCTCTATGTTTCTCCGAAACCAATTGTAACGATGGACGAAATATTTGTTCATCCATCGCATGACAATATGCGAATAATGGATAGTGAGCGACAAAATCGAAAAATGGAACTTGTTGGGTATGATCGTGTACACTTCAACCCCTTGTTTTTTAATGAATCGCCGAAGCACCCGAATATTTTAAAACAAATGATCATAAACTTGGATATTATGGGAAGTGGTCCATCAGGAATGGGTCTTTCATTTACTTGTAATTCATTAGAGTCATTTAGACATATTTGCCACGATGCTAACGATGCTAACGATGCTAATGATGCTAATGATGCTAACGATGCTACCGATGCTACCGATGCTAACGATGCTAACGATGCTAACGATGCTAACGATGCTAACGATGCAGATGATACTGACTATGATGACTACGAATATGGATTTTAAATAAGATTATAAAAATAAAAATAAAAATAATACTTACCTGTACTTACCTCTACTTACCTGTACCCTGTACATGACCGGTTTGTCCGTCTACGTAATCACTTGGTATTGATCATTCTCATACGGAATGTGTTGCGCATCATATTCACGCAATGCTGCCTGATACATTTCTGGAAAGTTGTTGATCGGCGGAGGTGGAGGAGGGGGGCGGTGGTGTATTTCGGCATGATACTCTGCGAAATCATGCCATTGGTGAACATCCAATGCATTTTGGTCTACACCGTAGTCTGGAGAAAATCGCATCGGAGAGAATTCGGGTACGAAACACTGAAGAAGTTCAAGAACATCATCATCCTCTGCTAAGGACGAAATCATTTGATCTTCGGTCGCCTGAAGCACAACTGCATTGACGTCGGTGTCAAACATTCGGGTAATAGTTTGATGAGTCATGCTTTCATGACCAAACTCGACGCATATCATGTGTCCGTCGTAAAGGTGGCGGTGCGGAGTGAGATGGATGAAATAGATTGCAAGATGAACCCCTTGGCGATAATTTTCTTGCATCAACAATGAAACTTCCATTTGCCCTACAAAGTTCAGGGTGTTGGTTTGATCGTGAAAATGATTCATTGCTGCGTTGGCGTAGTATTCGAGAGTTGGATACAGATTTATACCTCTAAAAAGCGCACTCCAGCTAGCATGATCAACCATTTGAATGCATCGTAAATGATGCACTCGATCTCCAGTAGTGTGTCGCGGTTGGTTGTTTGCAATCATCTCGCGTCGACGTGCATGAGTCTCTCTGACAATATTTCGTTCATTCAGTACGATGGTTTGTTGCTGGTATTCGTGCATTCCGCGGTCACGTGGACGACGGGTATGATTCTCATTCTGATTCTGATTCTGATTTTGGATGTTGAAGTTTTGGACCATTTCTATTTGATTTGTATGTCGTCACTAGATGCACTATCTTTATCATTTATTGTAAACAAAAAACATATCAATTTTTTTTCCGATATGAAATGAAATGAAATATATAAAGTATAAAATATAAAATAGGTTAACTATAGGTTGTTAACTATTTTATATATAGTAGTATATTGTATTCAATGGTTGAATTTATAACTTAAGTGGGGTTGGGAAGCCAACAAGGTTAGCACCAATACCGAAACCTGCACCAGTACGCGCCGAAATGGCCATACTTGGAATGTAAGTATCCAAAATACTGAATGTTGCAGCAGCTGTAAGTGCAATCAATGCTACTTCATCAAGATTGAGTGATCTTTTAGGGATAGCGTATGCTGCAATTGCAACCATAACGCCTTCAACTAAATACTTAATAGTGCGTTTAACGAGTTCTCCTAAATCAAAAACGTTTGACATTTGACCTTATTTGTTTGTGTGTTGTTTAACGGGCGTAGTTATAATATTTATAAATATTTTATAATTATCAAAAAGAAAAAAAAAATCAAGTCTTAATTATTTTGTATTTCACAATATTTTATTTTACTTTATTTTTATTGGATTTTTATTAGTTTGTTTTATTTTTTTACATCTTTAGTTTCTCGTTATTCGAGACCTGTCCATTTTATTGACCCGGTTAACTATAAACATCAAGCCTAGAACAAGCACCGTAAATGTACCCATTAGAATGTAAAACACCATTTCAACCATTTCAGTGATATTGGTATTGGTATTGGTATTTACCTAGAATTCCTTAACTATCGAGGTTTATAAAGAAAATTAAAAATGTAAAACAATTTTATTTCATATTCGAGATTCGTAATTCGTATATCGTATATCGTAATTCGTACCTACTATAAAACGAAAACGAAAATGAAAATGAAAATACCAAATAAGATTTAAAAATACTTAAACCCTACTTCAAAGTACCTCTATAAAATATACATATTACCAGATTCATGTCATCATCTGTTCCAAAGGGCGTTACCCCAAAAACAAGTCGGACGTACGTAGACTTGTTAGAAGAAGATAAGCCGATTGCAGGTCAAAAGTTCGCATGTTTGTCGTTTGTTTCTCCGGAAGAAATTTTAGAGCAAAAAAATCATTACTTTTTTAAAGAGTTCATTAAAGTGTGGGATTTTAATAAGTCAATAGAAAAATATACCCAGTTTTTGAATTTTGTTGCATTTAAATATGGAATTGAATTTAATGGTCTATATGAAGACTTGCAGACATTCATCAAAGAAGAGCGCGCAGATCTTGAAAATACGCGTATTGCAGACGAATTTAAAACCTTTGTCGATAACAATGAAGAGCGTCTAGAAAGCGAATTCAATTCAAAATATGAATTTCAAACTTCGATTCGTGGGATAAAAGTTAGAGGCGTTTATGCTACTCAAAAAGAAGCCGAGTTGAGGTGCAAAATGCTACGCGAGGTTGATCCTAATCATGACGTATACGTTGGTCCCGTTGGAATGTGGATGCCATTTCATCCCGACGCATACAAGACGGGTCGGGTAGAATATATGGAAGAAACCCTCAATCAGTTGATGTCAGAGAAGAAAACAAATGAAGAAAAGGCAAAATTGGAATTTGACAAGCGCGTCAGAGAAACCAAACAAAAAGCTATGGAAGAGAACAAACGTAACGCCGAGAAATCTGGAAATAAACTGACTCAAATTATGAACAAGGATGGCGACCTTGTAAACGTTGCATTAGTAAATGAAGATGAGCTATACAGCACTCAAGATGATGTGAAACGAGAACTTTTTGAGGGTGATAATATTGTAACAAGTACTGGTGGTGACTATGGTGCATCTGAGATTCTGGAACGAATGAAACGTCGTGAAAATTCGAACGATGAAAAAATAAAAGAAGATTAATCATTCGTCAAAAATAAATTATTAAAATTATTACACTTTTCATTTTGTTCTATATTTGTCTTTATCATTTTGTACCAAACTAATCTTAAAATAAAATAAAATGTAAAAATATAAATATAAAATTTAAACATTCATCACTCGTTTTCCAATTACAAATTATCTAATGAATTTTACACTTTCTTTTGACGTTAAACAATTTACACTGGTTATGTTATTTTACGCCGTAATCAGCTACATTTTATTTCCGCTGGGTTCTTATTTTATGTTTGGACAAACACTTGAGGCTGCAGGAAACGGTTTTATTTTAGGAAGCATTTTGTCCATTGTTCTCTGGAAGTTTTACGGTTTTAAAATGGTAAAGGGATAATGCGACTAGTTACTTTTTTGACATGTGATACACGATCAATCTCGAGGTTAGGTTACCGGTTACCATCCACCGCCTGTTTTGTTTTTATTGACTTTTATTTTTGGGCCCTGACCTTTCTTTTTAATATTGGCCGGGTCATATACTTCTTCTTCATCATCAGAGTTCATATTTTTTGAAATATCCCAGAATTCTTTTGAACCTAACTTAAATGGTCCATGATTTTGAGCCTTATACCAAAAAATCTGATCTTGCAACTTATTTGATTTCACGTTGTTATTGATAACAAGACACTCGAAATTTTCAGTGCACTGATCCATGACTTGCGTAAACGACTCAAATGTTGGAAACATACCGGCATAATTCTCGTAAATGCGTTTGCGATTGGCAATATACGGCTCGCGCAGAATAAACACGTAATCGATATTGGTACGCAAATTGGGCGGAATACCGAGCGGGTACTGCATTGTAATCACGAGCATAATCTTCCAGTGACGGCCGTTCATGAACAGAAGACGCATCATGATGTCTTTGGTCCATTTATTATCGTACAAACAGTCATCTAGCACAACAAACGTGCGCGGATCAATGGACGATTTTTTGTAGGTTTCAATTTCCTTTTTCATTTGTTTTAAAACGGCTTTTTGGCGTTTTAAAATGTTTTCGATAATTGCGGTATTGTATTGGTCGTGAATAAACAGTTTAGGCACATGTTCGCCGAAAAAGTTATTTCCCGCCTCCGTTCCGGAAATGACGGTTCCGATTGGAATATCCTGATGATAATACATTAAATCCTGAATCAAAAAACTTTTACCGGTATCTCTTCGTCCGATGAGCACGATAACGGGACCCTTGTTTTCATTCGGTTTGAAACTGATCGACCGCATGTCGAATTTTGAAAGTTCTAAATTCATGGGTTTTAGTGTTTTGTTTGTATTATAAATAAAATAAAATATTTTAAGTGTTTATTTTTTTTATTAATAATAATGAATTTTCTAAGAAAAAATAGTCCAATATAAATTCTACTTAAAACAATTTATTTGCGTTTTGATTTTGATTTCGAGTTATTTTTGGATTTTGATTTCGAGTTATTTTTGGATTTTGATTTCGAGTTATTTTTGGATTTTGATTTTATTTTCATAGTATTACGTTGCCGCGCGCGTTTTTGAAAACATCCGCCCATTTGTATACCTAGACCCATCTTGTTCATATTTTGTATATCTTTAACTACTTCTATTTTATGATCAAGTGTTGGAGGACTAGTATACGACCTTCCAAATTTCTCGTCTAACTTAATTTCTTTTATCATTTTACCATTCTTGTTTAATGTGGCCAATGGAACATTTAGTTTTACTTCACTATTTAGTACGAGCTTATGGATAAAACTAATAGATCCTTCAACCTCGCACCACATGGGTATTTTGAACTCTGCTATACGAGTTCCTTCACGTGTATATACCAAATCAAATGTACCAAAATAATCGTTTTTTTTTATTACACTGCCTGATTTCTTGAAAGATGAAACTGTTATTTTAGACTTAAAGTATTTCTTAAGAAATTCTATTTCAGCATCTTCATCTTCTTCATCATATATTTCAATTTTAACATGTTCTTCAATGTCATATTGTTTACGTCGTTGGTCTATAAGTTCTTCTGTAAGTTTATCAATTGCATTCCTAAGAGCAATCCGGCTGCAGAAATTCTTAAATTTAAAATAATAGTTCGACTCTAAAATATCTTCCCGAACCTGAACACTTTTTTGCTCAAGTAATTCGTCCATAGTTTTACATATCCTAATCAAATTAGCTTCCCCTATTTTTTCGAAACTGATGTCTTCAGCTGCAGCCTTCGGCCTCTCCTTCTCATCCTTCTTCTTCTTCGCTTCAGCTTCAGCTTCAGCTTTCAGCATCTCCTCCTCTTTCCTCTTCGATTCAGATTTAGCTTCAGCCTTAAACCTCTCCTCCTCCTCCTCCTCCTCCTCCTTCTTCCTCGCTTCAGCTTCAGCCTTCAGCTTTTCCTCCTCCTTCTTCCTCGCTTCAGCTTCAGCCTTCAGCCTCTCCTCCTCATCCTTCTTCTTCTTCGCTTCAGCTTCAGCCTTCAGCCTCTCCTCCTCCTCCTTCTTCTTCTTCGCTTCAGCTTCAGCCTTCAGCTTCTCCTCCTCCTCCTTCTTCTTCGCTTCAGCTTCAGCCTTCAGCCTCTCCTCCTCCTTCTTCTTTGCTTGAGCTTCATCAGCGGATGGGTTCAAACGAAGGAGCTCACGGTAATCGACGGATTTTTCGACAACAATATTGCATTTTACTTGAATCTCGTTATCGACAAAACCAACTACATATAATAACGTCCACCCGTCTTCAAGTTGGCCATTCGAACGGAATACTTTAAATGTCTTGCCCGTAAGTTTATAAGCTTCAGCGAGTTTGTTACGTTCATCTCGAGTTAAAACCCGAATAATATTACTCTTAATAAGCTGAGATGTATCATATACCGAAATTTGTGGATTAAAATTTAATCTTGCGGAATCGTCGATTGTCCCCACCATACCGGGATCCAAATTAAACGGATCATACTTCTTAAGTACTATATATGACTCACTTATGTTGGGTAGTGATGTTTCGAATAACGTTTTATTATCTGATTTGAGCTCTTCTATCGGTATCTGTTTTATTATTTTCTGCCGACACGCAGCAACAACGCGCGGCGTTGGGGATTCTTCATATTTCACATGTGAAAAAAACCAGCCGCCTATCTTGCTAGTATCATTGGGCAACATAATCGGAATATTTCGAAGACGGTTAAGTAAATTTTCAGTATCTTTGATCAAGCGTGCTGTATTATCATCTAATTGCTTAATTATCTTTGGATTGAGATCAAAATCAATATGAGGGTAATGCGAAAATTTCATTGACATCGTACATACATCGCCCGGCGTAAGCGTATAACCGCCAGGTATATCTTCTTTACTAGTTACTACAAACATATTAGACATGTTATATAAATTAATATATAAAATAGTTTAATAAAAATAAATATTATATACTTCAGTGTAGTCCTAAACTTTTTGCACATTACTCAGTGCTTGAGACTTGAGTCGATCGCTGTTTTCTTTTTGGGCTTTTTTGCAGCACGCGTCCAGATTGTCGCACTTGTGTAATTCCGGAAGGCGGTGTTGCGTGCAGTACTTCAGGCTGCAATAACAACAATCCCCAATGATTGCTGCACGTTTATTTTTGCACCCTTCATAGTCACATCTGGAACTTGGTTTTTTAGGAATTATTACCGACGTCGTTATTTTATCGTTATTCAATACTGCCATTTGATTGCGAATGTATCTTATATTTAGACGCTGCATTTAATTTCAAATTCATATCAATTTATTCCATTTTTAATTTCAGTTAACTGGAATAAATATTTAAAATACTTACGCATACTAATTACAATTACAATTACCAATTATAATTAGCATAAATAACCCGTCAAAATGACAACTCCTGGACAAACCACTATTACGCAAACAAATGTTAAGGACGCAAGTGATAATATAAATGTGCTTATTCAATGGTTTCCTCCGAATAATGGAGGGTATCCGATTACGAGTTATCGTATTCAATACTCACTTACTAACGTCATTCAATATTTTACAAAAGAACTCGTCCTTGACAATACGCCATCTGCCGTCGACCCAGTAACGGGTCAAATAAGTTATCTTATTACCCAGTTAATCAAAGGTGGAAAGTATCAGATACGTGTTGCTGCAATAAACTCCTTTGGAGCAGGCGAATATTCAAATTTAATATTTGCGTTTCCGGGAACAGAGCCAGCTACGCTTAATTCGTCACAATTTGAAATTTATGCCAGCCGCGGATCACAGTTTGCAGTTTTGAATTGGATAAAACCGTATGATGGAGGATATCCGATTCTCAAATACGTATTACGTTACCGATCCATTACAATTGACGTTGTAAATAAAGTACCGATTCTCTCAAGTATAAGAGAACCAACGTCTCCATGGACTTCTCCAGTCGATATAAGTGGGAATTTACTAACAACAACCGTTTCAAATTTAACAAATGGTATATACTATCAGTTCCAACTTGCAGCCATAAATGCCGTGGGTCAAGCAGAATACAATGGCCCAGTAGTTGTTAAACCTGGCGACATTCCTGGCCCATTTACTGCAAATATAAGTACTGACTTTGTCTATTCTATTCATGCTAGAAACAATGGAAGAATTTTTTTAGAATGGTCGCCTCCTACATATGATGGAGGATACGATCTGGAAAACTATGTCATTGAATACAAGGCGACGAACAATACGTATTTTACAAAACGAAACATTTCACTCACGCAGCGACAAATTGCTCCAGGACTGCGTTCAACGCCTGAATTTTCAAGAAATATTGTTATTGACTATTACGGTGACTTATCAGCAAACCCTCCCATTCCAATCGAGACGCCTCTCCAAAATGATGTAAAATATAGCATTCGTCTAGGCATTCAAAACGACGTCGGTATTCGCTGGATCCCAGAACGTCAACCTACCAACGAAGTGTACGCAACAATCATTCCTAATACGTTTTCTAAACCAGTGTTGGATCTTAGTGCCACAATTGCGGACGGTACTGCTAAACTTACGTGGCGGTGGAGCGACGCAAGTTTAAATAATGGATACCCCCTTAACGGCGCATATCCGTTTGATTCCAGTGGTAATCGATTGCCAAATTATTTCACGCTCAGATACAGGCCGTACAATGACTTGTATTGGCATCAATTGGTTTATCCACATACTGCTGAAAAACTTGACGTTAATGTAACTTTAAATTCGTACTCGATCACGGTAGCTGAAACGGGTCGAGATGTTTATTATAATAACTCCAATCCAACAAGTTTATTTGAAACGTACACGTTTCAGAATATTCCATATAACTATACAAACGCCATACGCGACACGTCTACCAATGTATATACTAGAACGGATCCATTATTCCCTCCATTTCAAGAAATTCAGTCATTGACAAATGGACTTCCGTATGACTTTCAAGTTGCTGCAGTAAACCACATTTTACGAGGACCTGATATGGGTATTGCAATTGGCGAATTCGCGGAAACTAGACAGCGCCCAGGCCGCGTTCCTGATACACCCGCGTTTTTTCGAATTCAACGAGGGTTTCAACAGTCTACCATTTTTTGGAACGCGCCTCCAACAGATGGAGGCTACCCAATAACATTTTACCGATTACGAAGTCGGTATCAAAGCGTGTTCGAAATTCTTGTATCAACTGGAGAGATTCCGGTCCCTGAAACCGTATCATATCCAACGATTGCAAGGTACAATCGAGATGGAGTGGGTATAAATTCTGGAAATGTTCCTGTTCTACCCACATTATTGTACCGATATACGGATCCTTCCGGCAACGAGGGCTGGGACGAAACGCTATATCCAGCAACCACCACTACAACTAGTCCGGTACTCATAAAACCATTTAGCGAAACTCAAATTTCACTCACGGTAGGAACTGGACTTTCGTATGTTGCTGGAAATGACGTAACCATATTTTCATCAGCACAAAATGCAAATTCATTTACAGGAAAAGTAGTTTCATATAATTCCACAAGTGGTGCACTTGTAATCTCCAGTCTACAAAAAATTTATGGTACGTTTTCATCAACCGTTACGTATCATGTTACCTTAGTAAACGCAGACCTCACAGTACAGCTCCCGTTTAAAAAATTTACAAACAATATATTGTTTGACATTGGGCTGAGCGTTGGAAATATGTTGGGTTATAGCAGTGAACTTTATATTACGGATAAATATAGTTCTCGTCCATATCGACCCGATCCTCCTATAAATTTTGTAGCACAAATGATTAAAAGTGCAAGCAATGGAAGTGGAGCCGTGTTTTTAACATGGACTACTCCCGCTTATTTTGGAGGAAGCCTTACATCGACGTATAGTTATGAAATACAGTTTTCGTTATATGATACTATACCTGAATCAAATCCGGACCCATTGGATCAAGATCCTCCGTCTGAATTCGGCATATGGTTGCCTTTAAACTTCAACTTGCAACAATTTGGAGAAGATGAAAGTCCGTCAAGTACCATCGTTCCAAAAACAATAATATCATCTACATATACAATTTTTGCGTCGCCGGGTGGACTTATCGGAGACAAGTTTATAAAATGGATACGCGTTCGATCAACTGCAAAAACGCTTGGATCCGGCATAGATGCAACCGGTGACCTGGTAAGTTTATGGGCTGTGGCTAATGTGATCACGCTCGATTGAATTTTGGTTTTTTTATCATTGTCATCCTATAAATATTTAAACATTGTATGTACACTAATATTTAATATTTAATATTTATATTTTATAACTTTATACCTTACCCTTCTATATTTTCATGTCGGTGTCAGATTCGCTTAAGGTTGCAGCTGATATTCACAAATATGTTCGTACACGATTGAGAGATTCAAATATGTTACAACCTGGAACAAAGTTAATTGATATTGCAAATTTTATAGAAACTGAAACAAAAGAACATACTGCGACAATACTTGATTCTGTAAATGGATTGGTAACTGCAACTTCGCCAATTTACTCGTGCATCAACGGAGGAATCGGATTTCCAGTAGGTCTGTCGATAAATAACTGCGCTGCGCACTATCATCCACATTCGCTTGATCATGACGTTGTTCTTTCAAACTCTGATATTTTAAAGGTAGATTTTGGAACGGAAATTAATGGCTGGATTATTGATTCGGCGTTTACTTCGCGGATTGGTAATAATACCAATAATACTAATAATATCAATAATACTAATGCCAATCGACCGCAACCATCTAAAAAAACGAGTAGCCCCCATTTATTTAGTATTGATGATTGCGAATCTCTCATTTCGTGTATGAAGGAAGCTACGTATCTCGGTGTTAAAAATATCGGAGTAGATGGTTACGTTGCAGACTGGAGTTCCAGTATTGAAGAGTTGATTCGATCACATGATGGTATACATCCAATTTATAACTTGACAGGTCACGATATACAGCATGAAATAATACATGGAAATATGCGACTGCCATCAGTACGCAATGCAGTAGATGATAAAAACGAGAGATTTAAAGAAGGTGTATATGCAATCGAAACATTTGGCGCACGGCTACCAAAACTAAAACATCAAATGCAAGATTGTACTGTCGAGGTGGAAGAGTATGGAGAATCTACTATTTTTAGATTGAATCCAGATTTGGCAAAGTATACGGTTCGAGATCTTCAATCCAACTTTCGAAGTCCTATTTTTAGAATACCGTCGGTTCAAAAAACATTCTCTCAAATTTGTAAACGATTTAAAACGCTACCTTTTTGTGAACGGTATATGCAACCGAACGAACGTACGCAGTTGTCAATACTTTCAAAAAATGGCGTATTAATGAGTTACCCCCCACTGTGTTGCGTACCTGGAAGTATTACTGCACAGTTTGAACATACCGTTTTGATAAAAGATTCGGATTCAAGATCTGTAACTGTTTTTTCAAATGATGAAGATTACTGATTACTAGATTACTAACGAAATAAAACAATTAATCCAAATTTATATTTAAAAACTATTTTTATTTATTTACTTTTATTTTGAAATATCAACCATATTATATTTGACATGACATACGGTAACAAAATATGAAAACTATGATTCGATAATATATATTATGTGTCAAAATAACTTAAACAGACCCCGCTAAGAGGAGTATAAAACAAGAACCTAACAAGCTCACAAATCAAACAATCAAAATGGCCAAACAGTCATCTTCCTCTTCTTCTTCCGCTCCTGTTGCATCCCCTGCAGCGCCCGGATCGTCTTCTGCTCCAGCTCAGAAGCCCAAAACTCCGAAGCCTGCTGCTTCTCAAGCCACTACTCAGGCAGCTCCTCAAAAACCAAAAGTCGTTAAGGCTTCCAAGCCTGCCGAGTCCGTTGCACCGGCTTCTTCTGATTCCGCGCATCAAAACGTCGCGGTGGCCTCCTCTACTCCCTCCCAGGAATCTAGTCTTTTTGCAGGTTCCCACAGCAAGTTGCAAACGCTTGTTTCTGCTCTCGCGTCTCTCCGTTCCGAGCTGCGCGGAATCGAGCGTCAGGTTGAGCGCGAGCTTCGCGTTGCCCGTAAGGCAAGCGAGAAGAAGCGTCGCAAGAACATCAACCGTCAGCCATCTGGCTTTGTGAAGCCAACTCTTATTTCTAATGAGCTGGCAACCTTCCTTGGTAAGAGCAGTGGTTCTGAGATGGCTAGGACTGAGGTCACTCGTGAGATCAATGCATACATTCGCGACAACAAGCTGCAAGACAAAGACAATGGTCGTCGCATTTTGCCAGATGCCAAGTTGAAGAAGCTGCTCAAGCTCAAGGATGGTGACGAGCTTACCTACTTCAACCTTCAAAGGTTCATGTCCCCCCACTTTGCCAGGACTGCCGCCGTTTCTGGCGGAGCCGCTGTTGCCGCCAAGTAAGTAAATTGTAACTTGTAAAATTTTAAAAATTAAAAACGTAAAAATAAAATAACATGTCAGTGTTTGGGACTTTGGTCTAGGGGTATGATGCTTGCTTTGGGTGCAAGAGGTCGGGAGTTCGATTCTCCCAAGTCCCCGTATTTGGTACCATAAAATAAGTTTAATGCAAAACCATATAAACTTATTTTAGATATGTCAATAGTATAGGTATAAAAAATCCAGACGCAATGCCCTCATCACATAGCAGGCATACGAACCACCGCGGTATTAATAATAATAATAATAATAATAATAATAATAATAATACCAATAGTAATCCGGTCACGATCTTGCTGAGCGTTTCATGCACGGTATTCGATGATTATAACAACATTCCCCTAACGCTGGATTCTGAGTTTATTCGATCGGTGACCAATATGTCGATTGATGAAGGAATGAAACGATTGTCGCAACATATCTGCACGCACGTTCTTCTTACCATTTATGACGATCTAGAACGAAAACAGGAATGGAATCGAATGAGAGAACTTGTAAAAAAAAGTCAATTATTTCATATTCACGGAAGAACCGTTCGAGACATTATTTATCCTAATCCAGAGATAGATGATCCTCATGGTCATCATGGGCGGGTAGTTTTCGTGTGTACTCATTGTTGATGAGTTTGAATTTCGGAACATGTAATAATACGTCGTTGTATTTTTACATTTTGTTTTTTTGCTCCAAACGGCACGGATTGTGACGCGTCGCGACAATTACATTTACATGCAGTGTCAGTCTTATGACTGCATGAACAAGTGATCTCACAATCGGCGTCAAGATTTACGATATGTTCATATTCGGTCTCTAAAAGAGTTTTTAAGAAATTGTAGATTACAAGTAGAATAGCTTCAGAACACTTTCCGACAATGAGAACGCTACCTGTTCTAAATATCATGAATGAAATTTCACAATGGTCTTGCTGATGCTTCAACTGTTTGGCATTTTTAAGGTCAGATTTATCAAGCTTAGCGTAATGCGGTTGTTGTCCGTTTTGAACTTCTCTGCCAGGGACATAGTAAAATTTTGATTGGATTCCTGGATACGAGCACGAATCGTAGTTGCTATTGATTCGATACTTGTACTTTAATATTTCATGTAGTTTATCTCGATCAATATAAAATCCGCAATTGAAATTTGAATTGATGAGTACAGTGTCGCATTCTTCTTGAATATAATTTAATTCCGGCGAAACTGCCGGCCGCAAAATGCGAGTTACTACTTTGAGAACATAATGAAGCGTTTCCATATTTTGAATACCTGGAATTTCCAATTTTCCAGTGTTAAATATTTTTACATGCATCTCTTTAAATTCGGGTAAGTGACTCATTGATGTAGGTGACACTGCGGATGGCCGCAAATCATCACGAATGCTGTCACATGACAATATTCGTATGATAATAACAAAACAGTTGAAGAATGCTCGCTTTTTCTTACTTCTGTAGCACAAAATATCCTTTTTTGAAATACCGACGCTTATTTTACGTTGATCCTTGAATTTTATTCGTCCATCTGGATTATCAATATGTTCAATTTCTTGGTTATCGCAGTATCGTTCGGCATTAATTCGTTCCATTATTTCTTCATATTCGGATCGTTCAGTAGTTGAAAATTTGATTTGTTTTTTAATAACTCCTTCTACAGGATCAACATATCGAATGATGGGAATTTCCCAAAACACTCGTTTAATATCAATACCCATATTCAAATGCGCAATTTTTGTAGTGGTAGAAATATAAATACCGCTACATTTTGGCCTCAATAGTTCGTCGGAATGCCCTGAAGTTGCATACTTATCATGCAGATCGTTACTTTCAGAATAAGAATAGTCTATAAAATTTGAACCGCATGATCCATCTGACGTCATCGCGTCGCTTCCGGTATAGTCGTCACCCATTTTCATATTTCGCTTGAATGTTTCCCAGTCATCATCTAGATCAGTTGTCGCCATTGTAGTTGCAATTATTGTTTGAGGTTGGTTGGAGTTATATGCAAATATATAATAATTTCATAGGTCTTTAAATTCAATTTTATATTATATTAAGTTTGAATTTAAAGTACTCGTTGCATTCAAAATTAAAATTAAAATTAAAATTAAAATTAAAATAAAACAAATACAATAAAATTGACTGTCAGTCCTATAAACAGAAAGGCTAGTTAGTAACAACTGGTAACTGTAACAGTAACAGTAAACAGTAACAGTAATGAATATTGCGGATAACCCGGATGATGAAAATGAAAATGGATACATTTACATTCTCACGTCGCCCTACAAGAAAACAATCCCTCGTAGAAAAATAGGACTCACCACGCTTCCTCACCACCGGTTGCACACATATATGACAAGTTGTTGCGATGTGGATGAATTGTATTTTGAAAAGCTTTATCGTGTAAGGGTATCTGGGGTTGAGGAGTTGCGAGACATTGAAGGTAAGTTGCATGCACATTTTGATACACTTCGCCGGCGCCGCGAATGGTTTGAACTTGATTCACCTGACCCCGTTGACGAGTTTATCCGGAATCATGCGTCATTTTCCAAAGAATGCACTTTGAACGATGTGAAAGATTTGCAATACTCAAAAGAGTCCGTGAAACGCGAAAAGCGGCTCGTAAAACAACAACAAGAACAACAAGAACAACAAGACCCGCTTCCGGTTCATGTTCCTGTTCTGATTCCGGACAAAAAGGATTTGATTACCGAATATTTCAGCCATATGTTACCGCCGGGCAGCACTCTTCCGCGCAGGATTCAGAGCGAATTATTTTGCGCATTCTTGGAAAAAACGTCTGAAAATGAAAAGTATAAGGGAATCGTACAATGGCCTACTGCGGTGGGAAAAACAATTGGCATGTTATCGCTGCTCTTCATTTCATTCTCGCGGCGGTCATCTGAAGGGAAAATCTGGAGAGGGTTATTGATTGCTCCGCAAAATGACATTTTGAATACAATCATGGACTCCATCAAACGACTAGAAAAATGGGGAATTACGATCATTTCAGGCCACGACGCTCAATTTGTGGATGCGTTGCAGGAGTATCCGCGCGACAGACACTGTTTGATTATAACAACACACGCATCCCTTACCGATCGACGAAAATGGGAAATGCTTCCGGATATCGACCATTGTCACTACGACGAGGTGCATCAAAGCACTGGCATGCAATTCTTCGGACTGCTGGTTGAATGGATTCCGAAGTTTACATACTTTACCGGAACGTCTGCTACGCCCAAGACCTGCAACTCAGAACAACATACCAGACTTCACCAGCTGTTTGGAAATCCGCTGGAAGTTTTGCACCAATGTGAAATGGACGAAGCGGTCAAAGAAGGCTGGATCGCGCAGCCCAAAATCATTGCGAAAATTGTGGATTCTGTTACACGCATTCAAGATTTCATCGTAATTGTTGCTCAAAGTGTTGCGAAAAAACGGGAACAGGGGAAATGGGTATATGGAAAAGTTATCGTATATTTGGATACAATTGCAGACGTACAAACCGCGGTTCGTTGCGCGATTCAGTATTTCAATGAAGCAACGATATATATGGCGGTAAAAGACACTAGTGCTGCAAATGCGAATGCGGGTGCAAGTACTGAATTGGATGTCGTTCCCATCGAAGGTGCTCATCCGGATAGCGAGTTCATCAAGGATGAAGCAGATGGGTCGTTGCGTATACTGTTTGCATGTCAGCGTTACCGCCAAGGATCGGATATTAAAGGAATTGAAATGACGATGGTCCTCTTCAATTCAACAATTGCTACAAATGTATTCGTACAAATTATGGGGCGTGCACTTCGAAGGGACTATGCGTATGCGAATAAGGAGGGATGGTGCGTTATAGTAAAGACGCGCAGCGAAGGAGAGGAAGAAACGTCCGAAGATGTTATGGATAGTATCCTTCTTGAGATGGCTAGTTTTCTGATACTGTCTTCAACATCGGATGCGGATAATAAGAAACCAAAGAAACAACAACTTCAGGATTTTGTTTCACAGTTCTTGGAATTTGACGTTGACAGAAAAGAGTTTTCCATCGAAGAAACGGTTGAACGCATGCAGTGCATGTATTTGCGAAAGGAATACGTATCTGGAAACAAGGGGGTTCGCGAATACTGTATTGACAAAGGAATTGATTCCAGTTTCGAATACGCGGAACATCGAAAAACCGAAACGCGCATTTCACTTCCTACCGACCTTCCATGCCAGTCAAATGAAACCGTTTACGCGTTCTTACACCCAAATGCTTCTTGCATGCAAAAGTCGGAGTTTATAAACCTTCTCAAAACTCTCGATTTGACGACTTCCCAAAAATACGAAACATGGCGCACAGGGCTTGTATGGCCATCAGCCTATCCATCCATTCAGCACATCAGCGACGGCTACTTTGGACCCAATGATACGAATTTCAATACATTCGTCGAATCGAAGAGATCGTCGCGAAGATAAATAGAGATATAATAATTTTAAAATAATACAACATATTTTTAAAATTTTTATTTAAAAAATTGAATATAATCATATTTATATGACAACCAAAGAATAACCAAACCAGACAACCGACAATAATTTAATTCGCAATGCAGCTGCCGACACAACAACAACAACAGCAAGAGCAACAGACACAATCAGATATAAAGACATTCAAGTCTTCAATTATTAGGATTCGTGACATTCTTAGAGGACCTGGGGTTGCAATTACTGGAATGGAATCTATGCGACATATTTGTTTGTATGTTCTTTCAAGATACATAACGGTTGAAACGGCACGAACAATAGGAGTGCCTGAAAAATTTGCATGGGAAAATTTAATCAACGTAATGCAGACGCAACAAGGTGGAGTTCAGTTTGCATTTGACTTGTTCTTTCATAAAGAAGACGACTGTTTGATAGCTTACTTTGATAAACTATTTGGAACAGATAAGTTTTCGTTTGATATCAAAAGTCCAATGAAACACAAGGAAATTATGGAAATTATGGACCGAATTGATGTTCATGTTATTGACGACCACATTGATTTATTAGGTTGGGTATATGAACAACATTTAAGTACTGGCGCGTCTGGTTCCGGGTCCAGAGACTTGGGTCAATATTTTACGCACCGGTCCATATGCAACTACATGATCGGGTTATGTAATCCCGGATTTGAAACCGACGGCGTTCCGGAATCAATATGTGACCCAACGATGGGTACCGGTGGCTTCCTTACAATGTTTATAAAATATTATCGTAAAACATACCCGAATGTCCAAATTGACTGGAAGGTTCAGTCAAAAGAAATTCATGGATGCGATACAGATCCTCGTCTTGGCGGAATTGCGAGAGCAAACCTATTTATGGAGACTGGTGGTCATCGAGCTGAATATTTATTGACGCACGACTCTCTTTATAACGATTTACCTCAAAACGGGTATAAAATCATATTGGCAAACATGCCATTTGGTGTAAAACAGCTAGTTCACGCAGACTGCTGCGAACGGGTGAAGGATCTTAAAATACGAACTACGAAATCCGAACCCCTATTTCTACAGTTAATGATGGTTTCGCTAAAACTTGGCGGAAGATGCGCGGTAGTAGTTCCAGACGGCATTCTTTTCAACGTTGCAAAAGGCCATACGGATACTAGAAAATATTTACTAGACCATTTTGAACTTAAACGAATCATAAAAATGAAGGGGCAGTTCTTTACAAATACAAATATTCAGCCATCCATATTGTTCTTTGAAAATAGTGGAAACTCTACAAGCGCAGTTGAATTTTGGGATGTAACTAGAAGCGCAAATGGAGACATAGAAGAAACAATGGTACTTTCTGTGCCAACTCATAAATTGAATAGCTATTATTCGTTTAACATGAATCACTACCAGGAAAAACGGGAACTTGTAAAACATTCACTGTTTGAAACAGTTCCACTTTGCGAAGTTGCAATACATTCAAACGGAAAAGTACTTTCATCGGATGAAAAAACAGAAACGGGCCAGTACGATGTAATGGGAGGAGGAATGACATACAATGGAAAAACAAATAACTATAACCGAGAAGGCGAAACAGTCAGTATAAGTAAAAGCGGATCAGCTGGATTTGTTCACTACCACAACAAGCGATACTGGGCCGGTGACTGCATTACATTGATTCCTCGCCCTGATATAACTGCGAAGTGTTTGACGAAATATTTATACTACTACCTTAAGTTAACCAAGTCAACTACATCGATGGTGGGGAGCATGATTCCTCATTGCAAATGGGACGATATATGCGACATAAATGTAGCAGTACCTCCACTAGAAATACAAGAAGAAATCATTAAGTCTCTGGATCGTGTGTTCGGAGTCGGAGTCGGAGTCGGTTTAGAAGACTTAGGTGATTTTCTAAAATTAACAGATAAGGGAATGGATTTGATTCTTTCAAATCGTACCGGTAAATATATTGAATCGATTGTTGAAGCACAGAGGCTTGTTAAAAAAACAAATCAAACGATTTCAGACGTACGAAGGCAAATGGAATCAATTATAATTGCGTCAATGATAACATCAACTTCTGTATATACAGTATCTGATTTGGCATTATCAAATCCTGAAAATATTACAAAAAATGATACAATCGAAACCATAAGGTACGTTGACCTTGGATCGGTTAAAGAAGGGTCTATTTCAACCATTCAGAATATTGCGATGGCAGAAAAACCAGACAGAGCTCAGAGAAAACTTAAGTCGGGTGACATTATATGGGGAAGCGTTAGGCCATTGTCTAGAAGTTACGCATTTGTAGAAACGGCACTTGAAAACATGATAGGCTCAACCGGGTTCGTAGTAATACGGAACAAAATGCCGGAGGTGGTTCATTCAAAATATTTGTACTATACTCTTACAACCGATGAATGCGTTGAGTATCTCAATACACAAAGTACTGGAAGCTCGTATCCAGCATTCAGTGCTGCAACGCTTATGTCGTATCGCATTACAGTTCCATCTATCGACATTCAAACAAAAACGCTCGAACAACTGTCATCATTGCAATCCAGGTTAGACTCACTTGAATCTTTGAGACGAGATACGCAAGTAAGTGCCGAGTTTATGCTAGGTCTTTATAGTTTGATTCCACCTTCCACTTCATAACTATCAAGCTTATATAATCAATCATTTGAATTGGATTGTATTCTTGACTATGAATTGCATGTTCGATGCGTGTTAAAAAATCAGAATTTAAATAGGGAGTCTGAGTTCGAATAATATAATTTAAAAACTGAATTACCATACTTTTTTTTTCAATGCAATATTCTTTGCTAATATTATTGAGTTTTATCGAAATTGACTGCGCACTTTTAACATCTAGTACTTCTTTCCATTTATTTCTATGAATAATGTTACACATTTTCGTTCCTTGATTTGACTGCATATAGTTTATCATTCCTCGAATGTCGGATCCAAACTGTCGCTGAATATTTGTCAGTGCGTCTAGTGATAAATTTAATTGTTCCGACGTATTTATTTTGTTCAAAAATGTTATGATGTTGTCCGTAGGCAGCTGATTAAATCGCATTTTAACAAAGTCTGATTGGAGAGACTCGTCAATTTTACTTACATAGTTGCATATAAGACAAAATTTGACCGTACAAACAGAGTCTTTTGTATAATTGTTGATTAGATACCGAAGCGCCGTTTGTGCATTTTTTGTCATATAGTCCACTTCATCTAAAATAATAAATTTTAACTGATCTCCTCGTCCAAATAAACTTTTTGTATTTACAAATGTACAAATTTGACTTCGAATGACATCAATTCCGCGTTCATCGGACGCATTCAAGTGAACTACGGTTCCGATTCCAAGCATTGGTTGGACCTCAATGCATTCTGGCTGTGAGGTATCCGCATCAGTATACGTATGTGTATTTTCGCTTGAAGATTTCAATTGCGGTCTTGTATATTTTTTTTGAAACGCATTTACTAAATTTATAATTGTAGTTGTTTTTCCAGTTCCAGGAGGACCGTATAATAACAAGTTTGGAAAATAACCTTTTTCTATAATATTTGTGAGAATGATTTGATTTGTTTCATCAAGTACAATGTTATCAAATGTTTTAGGTCGATACTTTTCAACCCAGGGAGTGGACGATTCGTAACATGTTGTCATATTATTATTATTTATTAATTACATGTGTAGTAATTTTTTTAATACGATATACACATTTAAACATTTAAACATTTAAACATATTGTCTCTGTGTATCTATATATATTATAATATGAATAATACGAATAGTAGTAGCTACAATGTTGCCACTGCACCTCCTATGGATAATGACGAAGTAACGATTGGCATTTATTATCAACCGCCTCCAGCTTATCCAAATTATAATCAAAATTATTATTCATATCCAACGTATCCTCCTCCGGTATATTTGCAACCACAACCACAACCATACCCACACCCACAATCATACCCACAGTCGTATAGTAATAATCATTCTATTCAAACTAATAAAAATAAAAATAAAGAAGATGAATGTTGTTGTGTTGGATTAATGGCATTGTTTTGTTTTTGCTGTTTTGCAAATACCGATGAATAAAACATAAATCAGGTTACAATTATTTAGATATTAATTATGATTATTTACTTAACTATAATTGATATATTTGATTTGTATAAATGTCAATATGGAACTTCATCATTAAGGCTGTTAAGGAAACCAAAGCGGTACCTTTTTTAGCTACTACATTTGTTGTCATATTGGCTATAGCATACATGATTTATCAACAGAGTCTACTGATGCAGGCCGACTTAGATATTAAATCAACAGTAGTCTCTTTATTTTGGTATGCTGTAATTGAACGCTTTCTGAAAGCATCAAATGAGCTTATTGTAGCTTATTTTATAATGCTTCCATTTTCACTTGTTGTTGAAAGGCTACTTGTTGAAGATTTAGTTGCTTTTTCTCCATCGTCATTATTATTGATGAAAGAAAATACGGTCGCTTTAAAAAATTCTGCCTTTCGTGCAATACGATCGCTTGTTGAAAATGGGTTAAGTGTTATAACGCCAATCGTTCTCCTAGTTTCAAGAAGCGCTGCACTTAGTGCAACTCTTGACGGTATGCAACTCCTAATAGTAATTACATGCTTATTGTCTGTATTTTTAGCTGGTTCAGCTATCTTAGCATACGATCATAAAAAAAAAGAAATTTTATCTAAAAAAGAGACAGAGAATGGAGAACAATCACGATCTCTAATGACATCAATCGCTACCCTTGTTATCAATGGCAATGGTAGTATTCTACCTGCATGGATGGTATCACTTAAAAAAGAAGAATCTATACCAAGCACAAGACATGATGTTATAATGGCTATACTATATGGCTTTCTAGAAATTGCTACTACAGGTGTTCCTGTTGCATTAGTATGGAGTCTTAAAGGTGAAGAAGCATTTTTACCGCTCTATATAATTATACAGCCTATGTTCTGGAACACTTGGTACTTATTCTGGACTGTAAAGTCTCTTGTTGTAAGTACAGCCCCTTGGGCTCAATATGCTGAATTCAGGGCTAATTCTGAACCTCCTCCGAAAGATTTAATAAAACCAAAATCATCAAGTGAAATGATGAAAATATTTAATAACCCAGAAATTGCTGAGATAGAACTTGCAGGCCCTTCAGGATGTGGTAAAACTACACTGATGAAAAAAATTATTGCTGAAATATGTAGCAAGTTTATATTAGGATACATTCTATACATTGATCAGTTTGCGTGTTTGCCATTAGGACTAAATATTATAGAATATTACTCTTCAGCCTTTTCTAAAGGTAATACTCCTGAAAATTTTGAAGAAAAGCTTTTACATCATGCGGACCTACTAGGTATTGAGAATATAATAAATAAAGACACTCTACATAAACCATTTTCAAACCCGTCTGGTGGTGAAAAAAAGCGTATAGTCTTTCTAAAGTGTGTTCTTCCTATTTTGCTAGACTCTTCAACCGTTATGATAGCCTTTTTAGATGAAGTGTCAGCAGGTCTTGATGCTGTTTCATTTGCAAAAGTTCGTATAATGATTGAGGAAATGAAAACTAAAGGTGTTAATGTGGTCTCAATAGATCACCACGAACACAATGGTATTAATTCTTTAAAGGCAGAAGTTTTTAAGGAAATTTGCAAGGTTCATCATAAGCCTTCACCAAAGGTTTTATCATTCTGGCAAACGATGATAGTGAAATTTTTTCCATATGTTTACCATAAAGAAAAACAGGATGAAAAAGATTTGGAGATGGGCGAAAACTCTACTGAAATTATAGTATGGGCTCCTACAATTAGAATTGAAAAGCCTTAATAAATAGCATTTGTATTTAGATTTAAACGGGAGTCAACTAGTCACTATAACATATCCATAATGGTACGATTACTACCTAACAACTACAATCCAACTTCAAATGACATTGACATCTATTTACATTCGTGCTTGTCGCAGAAACAGAAACATAACAATGATGATATAAACACAATGATAGAAGCCACAATTCGAGAGATTCGAATGAAACAGGATATTCTCCATCCGTCAGAACGATATTTTCTTGACACATATGAAAGTATTTGGTATTGTGCGTTGGAGTAAAAAAAAAATTTTGATATTATATAAAAATGAAAATATATTACGGTATTAGCAACAAATCAATCGATGTTACTTCGATCTGTATAAAAAAATTAACAAAAAATAATATTATATCAATTCCTCGCGGAGATGCAAATAGAGCTATTTTTTTTACGGATCCTTTAGTTGGAGTTAAAAAATCAATTATTATTGAAAACGATGGGAATATAAGCCAGTATGATGAATATACTCATGTAAAAATAAATATATTGAATAATGAAATAACAACTACTATAAATGATACTGATGATGTTGATAGTAAACTACATCGTATACATTCTAAGTTAAAAATAAATCACGGTAGTTTAAATGACGAGTTACCTGAACAAAAAATGGTGGTTAGATATTTGAAGGGTCACGAGAAGGTTTTAGAAATTGGTAGTAATATAGGAAGAAACTCATTAGTTATAGCTTCGATAATAGAAGACCATAATAACATAGTAACATTAGAGTGTGATACAAATACCGTAACACATTTAATGGAAAACCGAGAGTTAAATAATTTTAATTTTAATATAGAAAACTCTGCATTATCGAATAGAAAACTAATTCAGAAAGGATGGGATACTATACCTAGCGAGACATTAAAACCTGGATACAAATGGGTCAATACTATTACATTAAATGAACTAAAAACTAAATATAATATTCAGTTTGATACATTAGTATTAGATTGCGAAGGAGCATTTTATTATATTTTAATGGATATGCCCGAAATATTGAACAATATCAATTTAATTATTATGGAAAATGATTATACAAATATAAACCATAAAAAATATGTTGATGACGTATTAAAAAATAATAATTTTTTTGTAGACTATGTAGAAAGAGGTGGTTGGGGTCCATGTAGCAATAACTTCTTTGAAGTTTGGAAAAGGGAACAGTAAATAGTTAAAATAAAAAATAAAAAATAAAAAATTGTTGCGTTTGCAACTTGTCTATAAAATAATAAGCAAGATTATAGACAAGACAATACAAGATAAAACGGTTATATGAACAGGATTTATTCGTTTGATAAATTGACTCAAGGGTCTCATGTTGAAACTAGTAGTGGAACTAGCGCTAGCGCCAGCGCCGGTAATAGTAATAGTACCGGTTCAAGTTCGAGTTCAAGTTCAAGTTCAGGATATCTTGAACTTATTTTAGGGCCTATGTTTTCAGGAAAAACATCCAAATTAGTTGAAATCCACAAACAGTGTTTGTTTTGTAACATACCTGTAGTAGCTATCAATTATGCAGAAGATACCCGTTACTCGGATACAATGATGTCAACTCATGACCGTACAATGATCCCATGTATTCGAGGAGTTCAGTTGAAGGATATGGCGGTAGATCCCATACATGGATATGCTATTCGAGCAGCGTCGGTGATCTTGATAAACGAAGGACAGTTTTTTCCAGATATTGTTGACTATGTGAAAAAATGGGTGGATGTTGACAATAAACGCGTTTATATATGCGCATTGGACGGTGACTTTATGCGAGTTCCGATGGGCTCGATTCATGACTTAGTGCCGTTATGCGACAAAGTCGACAAACTCACTTCATTGTGTAGCAAATGCAGAGACGGTACTCGTGGAATTTTCAGTTTCCGAATTACTAACGAGACGGAACAAAAGTTAATTGGATGCTCCAACTATATTCCAGTGTGTCGAAAATGCTACAATGAACTTAGTGAAAAACGAAAGTTGCAAAACAGCTCATGTGATATTGTTGAATAACATTGAATAACATATCGTCTGAATATTATTTACGACGCTTACTACGTTTTAGTGTATGATTTCGCTTAGAGTTGAACCTGTAATTATTTTTAGTGTGACGATATAATTTTGATTTGTTGGTTTTATATTTTTTCTTATAACGGTTATATTTAATTCTATTATAACCTTTATTGCGTCGGCTTCCTCCGTCAGACTCAGACAATTCGTCATCACTACCCCAATCAACCATTTCATCCTCGGCGCCACTAGTATAAACAGTATCGGGATTTGTGATTTCGATTTTAGTAATATTTTGTTCTATGTCGGCTGATCTTTGCCTTACTAAACTAGATTTATATGATCTTGGCACTCCATGTGTATTAGGTATTACCCCGCATATGCCATTACAACATAATAAAACAACAAGATCGCCATCGTTAATCCAATCATGGGTTAAAATATCACTTAACAAAACATACTGGTCTGTTTGAACAAGCCTCGCAATGTGTTCATTTACATCGGCCCGTTTAGGAAAATAATGACTACCAAGTTTCATTGTTTGGTGGCTACTTAGGTTTTGGACAACGTCAACAAGCCTTTGTTTTCTGGGTGGAGACATGTCACTTTCCTCGATTAATTTGATTTCGGCTAGTGCTTGAGCTTTAGACACATGAGACCTAGGTCTAGTTCCAAGTGTTATCCCTTGAGAAGATTTTAATCCAAACTCGCTTGCAATATCTTCTATTGTTCCATTCCCATTAACTAAAAATATACCTTGAGGATATGTAAAAAAATCTTCACCTGTAGTAAACAGAACGTTTTCTGGTAACGTTGCATCCTGTTTCGGATCACTCTTCCATTTCATCATTATTCTGCTTCTTGCTTTAAATACAGTTTGCGGTCCTTCTTCTGAAGATGATATTAAACCACGTAACATGTCAGGTAACTCATTGAAATTGGTTACCTCGGATAATTTTGTCGCAACTACCTTGACCACATTGAAAGTATCATCAATTGGACCATCCTTTCTTCTTTTTTTAAACCTATTGAATACGCTGACATAATTCTGCTTCGAAGTTGAAATCGTCACAACATCTTTTGTTAGTCTGCACTGAGGAAACCTTGGCGGCAGTCTACAGCTGTGACAAGAAATTATTATTTTTTTTCCTGTACGACCTTGTTTAATTCCAGTACTATGATCATCCATAATATTTGGTTTAATTATTTTACTTTACTTATTATATCCAGCTACAATAATTATTAACTTTATTATTATTAACTACATTTTAAATTCAATTACATTGAAAATAATAAAAAAAATTGAAAATGTTTATTGATATGTGAATTATTGATAGCAGTGAACAAGCAAGAACAACACGAAACAATGACTTCCCGTATTACCAGACAAAATGCAATCAGCTGGCAGCAGTTCACTGAACGTGATCGTGAACAGCGTAATGCTGTCTCGAAAACAACTGCGATCAGAAATGAAAAAGAATCCAACGATACATCATACGAAGATGCTCCTACGCCAAGAAGCGAACGCTACAAACGATGGATTGCCGCCAAGTCGTCTTCATCTGAAACAGCTCAAGCGATTCGAAAATGTGTGAAGATTATGACAGCAGCAGCAAATACAAAACAGACCAAACAAAACCAAGCAGCCCAAACAAAGCAACAACCCAAGATCGCAGCCGCTACAACTGAAGCGTTTGAACCTCGGATGCAAGTGAGAACTCGCGCTCAAAGAAAAGCCGCAGCGAATGAGCCAGAAATTACTCCAATTCAACCTGAAGTGCTGCCAAAGCAAAAAAAGGAACAACGAACTGACTACTGGACTACACGCGATGACAAGCGCAGACAATCTGCGAGGCTACTCAAGCTCAAACGCATCGAACAGAGCGAGTAAGTACAGAATTGTGTGACTAGTAACACTTGACAGGTAGCCGCGTGTCAACTTCACCTAGTCGCAGACAAGTAAGTATACGCATATTAACTGTGTTTCAATTTTGAACTAACTCTGTGATACTACAGGTACATTTTTTTCAATAAAAAAATGAATTATAAAAACAACTTAAATTAAAATACTCATTGAAATACAATATTTACTTATACATTTATTTTTTTACTAATGCAACATCAATCACCATCTCCGTCTCAGATCACTGAATCTTTTCCTCATTCTAAAAAAATGAAAGAACCGAAACAACCCAAAGAACCGAAACAGCCGAAACAGCCGAAACAGCCAAAACAGCCGAAAGAACCGAAACAACCCAAAGAACCAAAACAGCCCAAAGAACCCAAAGAACCCAAAGAACCCAAAGAACCCAAAGAACCCAAAGAACCAAAACAACCGAAACAACCTAAACAACCGAAACAACCCAAAGAACCAAAACAGCCGAAACAACCCAAAGAACCGAAACAGCCGAAAGAACCGAAACAGCCGAAAGAGCTAAAACCGCCTAAACCGCTGAAACAGCCGAAAGAACCAAAAGAGCCGAAACAAAGAAAACAACGTAAAAATGCAAAGCAATCGCAATTGGATAAAAATAATAACAATACCAATAACGATAATGTGAAAGTTGAGTTGTTTGAACCACCGCAGGTTTTTAAAAAAAGAGGACGAAAGCCCAAAGGGGGTAAAATTATATCAATTATGGAGTCAACTGATAAAACGTTTCCATCGTCGGTATCATCTGGTTTGATAAAAAACAAGTTAGTAGAAACGCAATCGCAGTCATCTGTATCAGGAATAGGATCAACGAATGTTATTTTACATCTTAAATGCGGATATGACGACATGAACTTGAGTACAAAATCTATTTCTATATTTAAATATGAACCTATAATCGAATCAATAGAGTCGTATACAGATTCTAATGATATAAGCGAGACCGCATGTGAGTTCAATCAGACAAATACGGCAACAACGGCTAATGTAGTTTCTGATATTAGTATTAATAATAATTGTAATAATGACCTTGGCAATCCATCGCCATGTACAATATCTACAATAGAAAGTAATAGCGGTAGCTGCAGTTCTAGTAGTAGTGTTTCTGTTTCTATTAGCAATGATACTATTCCATGTCAAAGTGGTAAAAAGTCTGCACTTTTTTCAACATCAAGTGATAGTAAAGAAATAAATGGATATGACGCTCATTTTCTTTCAACTTCTAATTCTAATTCAAATTCAAATTCAAATTCAAATTCAAATTCAAATTCAAATTCAAATTTTAATAATAACAATAATAATTATTCCAACACAACTATAATCAATGATGCAAACAAAGAAATATGGAAAAAAATAAATAAACTTAAAATAACGCTTCATAACGATAATGCAATGTTCAGCTTAATTCAAAATTCTGCATGTTTCTGGGATACATGCGAATTTAATACTCCAGTTATACATATTCCAAAACTGTACAACAAAACCGCCGATTCATATACAGTATATGGTTGTTTCTGTTCCCCCGAATGCGCAGCATCATACCTTGTAAGAGAGCCACTGGATTCTTCCGTTAAATTTGAAAGGTTACAAATGTTGAACTCTATGTATAGCGACATATGCAATAACACCGACCGTCCAATAAAACCAGCACCTGATCCAAGATACTTACTTAATAAATATTACGGCAACTTGTCAATTGACGAGTATCGTAAACTTCTTAAAAGTGATCATTTATTGTACGTCGTAAATAAACCACTTACGCATTCACTTCCCGAATTATATGAAGATAACAATGAATATTTAGTTAATGGAAAACACCAGTCTATGTCAATAATAACAAACAGTAGTATATCAGGATCAAATTTACCGTTGAATTCTTCATCGTCGCAACCAATGCCATTGTCAACAACAACCAAAAATAAATATGGTGCATTTTCAAAGTCAATTGCGTCGTCACTTATTGTGAAATAATTATAAGTACTCGAAACATACAAGTAGTTATAGTTAAAATAAAAAATAAATTTATTTATGATTTTTTTTTATTTTATTTCAGTTCATTTTATTTCATTTCATTCCATTTTACTGGCAGGAAGTTTTATTTTGTTTTTTGTTTATGAAATTCGGGTTTTCCGTTTACAAATACACCAACTTCATCGCCGATGTCGCCATCACTTAAACAGGCATAAATTAAACCCGTTTTTTCGTCACTTGTAAAGTACATCTTGCCAGATATCTCGATTTCAAATACTTCAACTTCTTCAGAGTCAGAGTCTTGAGACTCGCTGGACTGTGGATTTTTTTCAGATTCTTCTTTTTCTTCTGCTTCTTCCTCTTCTTCTGCTTCTTCTGCTTCTTCCTCTTCTTCTGCATCTTCCTCTTCTTCTGCTTCTTCCGCTTTTCCATCATCGTTTGCAGAATCTTCTTCTCCCTCTTCTTCTTCCGATCTTTCACCGTCATTTGATTCTTCTTCTTGTTCTTCTTGTTCTTCTTCTACTTCTTTACTGTTATTTGGTGACTCCTCTTCTTTTTCCGATCCCATTTCTTCATCTTCATCTTCATCTTCATCTTCATCTTCATCTTCATGAACATCCTCGGTCTTTATTTTAATTTCAATCGAATTTTCGGGATCACAGCAGAGGCGGCATGCGCATTCTGGAGCCTCTTCTTCAAAATCTGGATGTTCCTTTTTTATAATGTGAAGTACTTCCGTTGGATGGTCGCGAGATTCATTTTCTTCAATAACGAGTGTAATATTCTCGTCTTCTTTACTTACTAGTCCTGAGACTGGCTTATTCGGATTTGATTCCAACTGAAGACGCAACGCAGCATTTTCTAGTTTTACGTTTGCAAGTTCTTGTTGCAATGATTCAATCGTTTCCAAACATTGAATCAGATCCTGAGACTGAGCTTCGTTTGTGTCAGCGTCATGTGCAGCATCAACCCAATTGTCATTACCATTACCATCCCTACTGCCATTCAAAATAGCGGTTTGAACCGCCGGAAGTGACAAAATTGCATCGTGGGTTTGTTTATATACGGCATATTCAGAAAGGAATCCTGCAAAGTGTCTACGTATTGTGGTTGATACAGCGCCAGTTATAGCTTGCTCCACTTTGTCGAGAATGTCATCAGTAACGCGCTGGGTAGTCATTTTATTTAGTTTACGTGTTTGATCAAAAACCTTAATATGAACTTGTGTTATGAATAGTTATGTAACACGAATATATATACTATCCAATTTAAATCAATTTTAATATAAATATAAAACGACGGATTTTAAATATACCACAATAGACCATAATCTAAAATGTCAAATGAAACATCAACCGCGAACACGAATACAGAAGAAAAAATAAATATAATTATGGGACAAACTTCTTATACAATGGATGAAGCACAAAAGCACTTGTTAAAACATAATAATGACGAGCTCGCAGTAATTCGTTTTTATTTAACAGGAAGCGCCAAAAAACCAGAAACATCAAAGGCGCCCATCTCAAAAAACCAATTGATTTATTCCGAAATACGAAAATTTATGGACGGATGTGTAAAAAACAAATAAATAAATAAATAAATAAACAAACAAACAAACAAATCACTACCTATATTAACAATATTAATAATATTAATAATATTAATATAGTATATTAAGTAAGTTAAGTTAGTGAAGCTAAAATCAATATATAATATACCATAACTAATATGCCACTTGTAAGTTCATTATGTCCACCAGCATTACTGTATTTGGGATTTTCAGTAATTCAAATCATTATTGATTTATTTAGAAGTGACCACGTTACTGCATTTTTTAAATTTCTTATTACACTTGTATTTTTATTCATCCTTCAAAATTTATGCGATACGGGTCTTAGTATAATTTCATGGTTCATTGTGTTTATACCTTTTATCATGATGACGTATGTATCGTCAATTGTATTCTACTTGTTTGGAATGAAACCTAAAGCTGAATCAGCTGATATTAAAAAAGGCAAAAAAGAACCTGATCCCGATTATTTCAATAAAGCGCATACCAATCCGGGATACCCGATCAATCCATCAAGTGGTATGAGCAGTGAAAATGAAAAACTGAATATAAAAGTTTAGGCAGCGGGTTAAACTGGTTAAGAAAGTGATTTGTGATTAACTGGAGGTCTTCCTCCAGGTGTTTTTTTACTTCCCATATTTTTTATATTTTTTGAAAGTTTAATCAAGTCACTATCTACTTTCTTGGTTGCTTCATCGCTTTGTTGGAACTTATTGTTAATTCTTTCGTATTCTTTTAATGTTGCCGTAATTTGATCATATGTACTGCAATCATCTCCACATGCGCTTGTTTTAGGTTGATTTTTCGAGTTTGATGATGCCGGTATTCCGGTCGGTACTGGTGTAGGTGAATTCATAGTAGTTGAAGGTGCGGCGTTTGGCGCAACCATACCTTCTACTCCTCCCTTAAAAAATAGTTTATTACTTATATAAAGCGTAATCAGTCCTATGAATAACATTGAAATTCCATATATTAAAAGTGATGTAGCATTCATAATTGTGAATATCTGATATAGTATAATAAAATATTTTTTCATTGTTATTGTTATTCTTGTTCCTTTTTCTGCATTTCATCAAGTGACGTGTTCATTTCAGAAATTGATTTTGCATGAGAAAGTCCAGTTTGGGTGTTTATTTCAATTTGTTTTTCTAAATTTTGAACTGATTTTAAAGAGTCTGATAATTTTTTTTGCAACTCTTTTACTGATGTGCAGTCTTCAGGACATTTTATTTTTTTATCATCATTTGGTTTTTTATTTTCAACCCCTTCAATTGTACGACTGGCTGCACGAGTTACAAAATTGTTCATAATTAAAAATAAAAAAAACCCGAAAAAAATATATATTAAAATTTTTTGCATTCTTCACTATATTAAACCGTGATATTATTGATATTATTATCGGATATTATTATCGAATTATAAATTATAAATATAAATTATAATTATAACTAACTATTATATTATAGTATATAGTATATAGTATAAATGTCAAGACCAACTAATTTTAATGTTTCAAATACGCTGATAACTACGAAACTAGGCTCGCCGATTGTCTCTAAAACTGGAAATATTTTTAGTATATATCCATCCCACACATCGCCGTACGCGGATGCACGGTTTATAACAAATCCAACTGAATATGGGTCGTCAAGTTTTGGACGACCGGTTCCAATCAAACATTGGCGCAGACAGTTAATTCGTGTCACAACTAGCACCTCGGGTGGAAGTGGAGTAGCTGGGTCAACTAGAGGAAAGATAACCCTTCGTATTTTAGACGCGCCTGGCGGAACAAGTATACGGACGAATGGAAGCTGCGCGTCGGATACTGGAACAAACGGAACTTTTAATAATGCATATGTAAGCACCGATTCGGCAGTAACCCTGTATCCAGGAGAGGGATCTAATGTAACCACGGTATACAATCCAGGATACGTTAGTTATGGGAATAAAAAAATATACACCGGAATTTACAACACGAAACGTGTCGGACCGTGCCCTCAGTTGAGGCCGGTTAATACCGGGTCAACATTATTAAGCAAAGCATACTATTCCGACAGTAGAGCACTGCTACATGCCAGAGGCAGAACATTTGACCAAAACTCGCGAGCTAATATTGAAATATGCGTCAGACCAGAATATCAGGACACTGCTGGAGCAGAATGTTTCATACAACCCGTGGTGAAACCGAACAATACGCCATTTAAAACGCAAGGAGCAGTTTCATCCGGGCTTCGAATGGAACGTCTGAAACAAACGACAATTACTAAAAATGGTAACTCGTTTTTGTCAGCGTACGGTCTGGAAGCTGCAAATGCCGGTAAATATCACGGAAGTAGTTTCACGCCATACTTTATCAAAAATAAAATGCAAACACCAATATGCAGTACCGCTGGACTACGTATTCGAGAACACGCTCGTGTATGTCCCAAATAAATAAAAAATTATTATTATTATTATTATTATTATTCGTATTATTTTCGGGCAGCGCTGGTACTGAAAAATTTCGTAATATCTTGGTTTCGTTTCTTCATATTGTCACAAATACGAAGAAATTCATCAAATACAATCTCCTTTACTTCTTTGTTTCGCAAGTCGGTTATTTTCTTATCTCGTTTCAAACCGTCATCGCAAAAGTGACTTTTTATAGTTTCAACTGCATCAAGGTAGTTTTCACGTCGTCTACGGAATGCCGTTATTTTTTCTAGGCCTAATGCGAGCACTTGTTGTACTGGTTTCATAATTTGGTTTGTTATATAGAACGCATAATCCGGTTTTATTTTGTTTCGAGTAATATATTCCGGAGTTTCAATTTTGTCTCCTTGAAGCGCATCTTTTTTATCACTGGGTATATACACAAATGGAATCCGGTCACCCGGACCAGGTTTGTTTCCTGGATCTCGCATTCCCATGCGATCGGCAAGTACCTTGTGCGCAATCTGTTGAGGATTCTTATAATTTGAACGGAGTGATTTGGTGATAACGAGTTTGTCAAGTAAACATCTTTCTTCTACCAGTTCACGCATGGACGCCTTTACAAAGTCGATTGCCAAATCTACCGATTGTTGCGTCATTAAAATGTCAATAGCGCCTCCATATATGTCCTTTACGATTGGAGCATTGTCCCGTCGTTTTAAAACGATACCCATACTTTTACGCTTCCCTTTATTAGGGTTTTTCTCATATAACATTCCAATATACCCTTTTTTACGAAGCAGAAAGAATGGCATCATTGTTTTTTCATACGTCCAAGCATGAGGAGCTTTCAAGTAGCGTGATGCCAGTTCGCCAACTTGTTGACCAAGCTCGATTGACATTTCCAACGCTCGTTTTCCTGTAATGGGGACGCCGTCCAGCGTTTGTAGGTTGAATGTAAAGAATACGCTGTCGGTATCTCCGTAAACGTATTCTGCCCGGCTCCTAACTTGTTCCTTTTGCCGGTCTTTCTTGTCGGCCTGGTCACACTGAACTTCAACCTCCGTATTTCCATATACTTCCTCCACAATGCGACGAGCGTATGTCAAAAGTTTTCGACCGGTTGCAGTAGTTGCAGCTGCGACATCAACTTCGTACATGGTACTTGTCTTGGCTCCGCACTGACCATACAACGAGTTTGCAGTCACTTTATACCCAAGCTGCCGCTTGTCTAATATATTTGCCATAAACGGATCATCCTGAGACTCTGCTTGTTTACGGGTAGCTTTTCGTGCGGCTAACAACTCTTCTAAAATGGACGGAAGTACCGATTTCGTTCCATCCTTCATTTGGGCAAACCGACACACCTTTGTACCATTTACTACTTTTTCAGACTTTCCGCGAGAATTCTTCACCCAGCGATACGTGTCGTATGTTATATCAACGTAGTCATATTCGGGTAAGTTGTCATAAATGTATGTAGTATCAACGCGTTCTCCGGTTTCCCGTACGAGGGTCCCGTTTAAATCATACTCCTTTGTCCATACTTTACTATCGTGCGATAAATTTTCGCTAATAATACACGATGGGTACAGAGACGAGTAATCGATGCACACTACCGGGTTATCAAGATATAAACCGCATTTAGGAGGTAAGACAATAGCGCCTTCATACCCTTCATTTGACCCGGTTTTATCTAAGTCGGGGATGAGGGTGTTTTTTTCTCTGCATTTTTTTGCGATATAGCTTGTAAGTTTGATGCCTTGGCCTCTCATGACAAGGAAACTCATTGGGACGCTACAAATTTTAGCCATTTCAACAAATCCAGTTAGAACGTCGATCTTGTTTACCAAGTGATGTACCAAGTTACAATCTTGAATACAGTACTTGGCAATAATTGCGCGACTTGTAGGACCTTCTCGCGTCATTCTGAAAATGTCTTGTGGGGTGACATCGTCCTTTGCTAGACCCCATCTGACATGTTTTTTCATATTGAGTTCTTCGCGACCGCTGATAATAAACCATCCTTCACTTTTAGAACACTCCTTTACCATAAACTTTGCGCCATTTTTATAAGCGTCTGTAGAATTATTGGTTTCTTCAAATATAATATAGTTTCCTACTTCTAACCCAGTTAAATTTGAACTAAATATTTTGGTGCATTCCTCCGAATCGATAAATTCAAATTGAATACGTTTCACATCATCTCCAATGAAATAACTGGCAACATAATCTAACTTGTAAGATGGCAAGTTATAGTCACGCCTAAAATAGTTATACAAATCAATTTGAAACCGACCTGGCATTTTGATGTAGTGCAAGTCATACTGTCCACTAGCAAGAACAACGCTAGATTCTTCAATATTGTATTCTCCTGTTTCAAAATTCCGAGAACCGCAAATTTCATTCTTATTTCTAGACAGTTTTAGAAATGCAACTTCACACCTGTTTTCCAATGCTCGACGAAACATAAATTCGTAATCAAAACCGAATATGTTATATCCAATTAGAATATCCGGATTTTCCCGTTGAATAAGCTGAGTCCATGCAAGAAGAACTTCGCGTTCGGTTCTATAACTTTCAATTATTAAATTTGGAACATCTTTTTGTATCGATGGAGTGTCGCACGTGTCTAGTACTATACAGTGATTACAATAAGGACTGGACTCGCCATGTTTAATAAAAGTTGATCCGATGAATGTAACAATATCTCCTTCCACTGGAGGGAACGCTGCGCAAAGAGTTTCATTTACCTTTACAATTTTTGTCTCGCGATCCATGGTTTGATTTTGAATAATATCTAATACGGTTGGTCCAGAAGGTTTTGGCTTTGAAGTACTTGTACTTTTCGCACTTTTCGTACTTTTAAAACTGTTAAAACTTTTAAAACTTTTGAAACTTTTTACATCATACGCGTCGTTGTCATCATCGAGACCGTTGCATTCGTCTTCGTTATCGTCATTTTCACCGAGGTCATCATTGTCGTTGTCGTTATCATCATTTTCGCCTAGGTCATTGTCGTTGTCGCTATTATGGTCATCGAGTTCAAGGTCGTTGCCGTCAATATCAACGCCCATTTCCCGGTTTCTGATACGATCAAACATGGTCTCTATTTTTAAAGCGTTTGATGCAGTCGAACCAGAATTTGCTTGGTCAAAAAATGAGACCGGAGTTGTCAACCATATTTCACAGAGCCGTTTTATTTCGTGCAAACTGCAGACAAAACGTTTACCGGTTGTATAATGAGACTTTGGATAAATTCGGTCGATACCAAATGTCCATGGCATGTTTTGAATGTCGGCTTCCTCAACCCCGAACGCGATACATAAACACGTTTCGAGCATGCGGTTGCAAACTGACTGAGGAAATTTGATAACCGCGTCTACAATATTCGTGGCGAGTTTTCGATATGTTTTTACCGGGATGGGAAAGTCTCCATGACTACTACTGGCTTCAATATCAAAACTACATATGTTATAAGGAACCGACTTTTCTTTTGAGTTCATAGCGACAATATGATTTTTTCCAATGATGAATTCGTAGTCGCATGTTGTCTTTTTTAAGTCTGAAAGATGGATTCGGTGCGCATTTTTAAGCGGGAACGAAATCCATCCAGACGGACTAATTTCTCGAATATGAAAGTACCGAAGTAATGGAGGAAGGTTGGATTCGTAAATGATTAGACTATAATCCCTAAACTTAAATCCATTAGGTTTCATTCGCATTCGATCGAATTGTTTTTTAGAGTTAGGGGTTGATGCAGCATTTATCATATTTGCTGCTATTTTTGTAAACCATAAACTTCGAGCACGCTTCATAGCAGAGACTGTGTGAAACACTAGCTTTATAAATTGATGGTCTTTTCCTGCGTCAAACATGTATAGTTTTTTGTGATACACCAACTCGCATTCATTTTCAACGAGTCCGGATGAATTGTCCAACTCGGGCAATAATGATTTAATAAATTCAATAAACTCGGTTTTGGCGGATTCATCCCAAATGGGGGGTTGGGTGGAGCGGTGTCCATTGATTTTTGCGTAAAAGAATGGTTTGAAGTCTGGAACTATAATGGAACACGTTTTACCACGCTCATTGATTCCAAACATCTGAATTTGGAATGTTTTTGATTGTTTGATATTCCGCTTTAGTGTCTTGATATCTTTTCCGTCTTTTTTTTTACCTTTATCAGGAGATGACGGAGCAGATGAACCAGAGGTTCCAGTTCCGCTGTTGTCATCACCGTCGCCGTCATCACTTTCTGATTCCGATATGTATCCCGGATCAACCATTTTGTCGGATACATTGAAATCGACAAGGCGAAATGACATATATGCTTTTATTTTACCAGGAACATTCGCTTGGTTCTTCATATTCATATTCATGTTCGTTGTTTGTTCTGTTCACAATCGTTCGTGATAGTATTGATAGTATTATACTGTTGTCAGACTATTGTCTATGGTACAGAGGGTAGACTCAATTTTGTTTTATTTTATTTATTTTTATTTATGTTATTTATCTAATTTATGATGTCTCGTAATAAGTAATAAAGTGATAAAATAAGCTTAAAATCTGGATAATATAGGTATTTATATTTTCGAATCTCGAATCCGACAGACAGTCATAGCAGTTATTATGAATGGTAGTAACACATGGAGGAAATGTGATTACCGATATTAATTTTAATGAAATATTCGAGAGAATGGAAATCGTTTCCAGGATGAAAAAACTACTGAAAGAATTTAACGAAAAAAAACACGATTTAAGCATTAAACGCGGTATATACGTTTACGGAAGCCCGGGATCAGGGAAGAGCGAATTCGTTTCAAGAATTTTAAAAGAGCTATCATACGATGCAGTACATTATGATGCCGGAGATATACGAAATAAGGGGGTGATTGAAACCATTACCAAACATAATATGTCAGATCAAAGTGTAATGTCGATTTTCGGAAAGACCCCTAAAAAAATTGCTGTAGTTATGGACGAGGTGGATGGAATGAACACGGGGGATAAAGGCGGTATTACGTCACTGATCAAACTAATTCGTCCAAAAAAAACAAAAAAGCAAAAAACAGAAGACTACACCATGAACCCAATTGTTTGTATTGGTAACTACGATATGGATAAAAAAATAAAAGAAATTATGAAAGTTTGTCACATCATTGAACTTCCAACACCCACGTTTTGTCAAATGAAGTCCCTCATTGGCGAAACTATGCCAAACATTTCATTTCATCTTACCGAAAAGATTGCACAATTCACGCAGTATGATCTACGCAAATTTATGTTAATGTATGAAATTTATTTGAAGGATCCGACGATTGTTAACGAAGAAACATTAGATACGATTTTTAAACCTAAAATGTGTTCTGAAAACAGTAAAGTGATTGTAAACCAGCTTTTTAAATCAAACTATTCGATTGGACAACATACTTCGATTATAAGTGAAACCGATCGAACGATCGTTGGACTACTGTGGCATGAAAATGTTGTTGACAAAATATTTACAAATCGCCATATATACACGGAAGAAGGAGGTGTTTTTTACGAGACGATTCTAAAAAATATTTGTTTTGCCGATTATATTGACCGCATAACATTTCAAAAGCAAATATGGATTTTCAATGAAATGAGTTCACTTGTAAAAACGTTTTATAATAATAACTTATATAATGAGTACAAGCTTACACGTAGTGTAGTGCCAACAACTCCAGCGCCTGCGCCATGTGATACGATTCGATTTACAAAAGTTCTTACCAAGTACAGTACCGAATATAATAATATACTATTTATTCAGCACATGTGCAACGAGTTAATGATGGATAAAAAAGACATTATTGAATTTTTTAATAGAATAAAAGATACCAATGACGAGCATATTGCAACCGCATGCTGTGAACAACATGATGTTACGCGGTTAGATGTAGACCGAATGTTTCGGTACATTGATAAGTGTTTTAGCGGACAATCGGTTCAATTTACAGTAAAAGGAAGTTTCCCCGGAGAGGGTAATACCGCCAGTGGTTATGGATACGGTGAATTTGATGGTGACGGAAACTTTTATGGTATGAATGATTATTTGAATGATCTGGATGATGTCGACGACTCGGAATTGACAATTGATAATGAATATAGTGGTGAAAGTCAATTGGTATGTGGCACCATATCCGTATCTAGACGAAAAAAAGAAAGAGAAAAAAATAAAATTACATCAACTAGCAAAAGCAAGATTACAAAATCTAAAAAACCTGGAAAAAAGGAAACAAAAGAACCAAAAGGAAATGTTGAAAAGGTCTAATATGAAAAGAAAAAAAACATAAAAATAAAAAATTATAAAAATAAAAAATTATAAAAATAAAAAATTATAAAAATAAAAAATTATAAAAATAAAAAATTATAAAAATAAAAATAACTAATAAATGACAAAATGATTCTTCTAATTAATAGTAGCAAACCCAGTACTCGAGAAAATAATAATGATCCAAAGTCGTCTATTCCCAACCTCAGGCGCGCACTTCGTGCATTAAATCTTCCATTCTATGAAGTAATCGGGCCGCGCATTGATCCGAAAGTAATGGATCCAGCGAGTTCCGTTTTTAAAAATATTACCGGAATTATTATTTCCGGAAGCTCATTGAAACTTTCAAAAATAGGGCTTGACGTTTCAAAATATGTATACATTTTACACTATTTGAGACTCTTTCAACACGTGCCGGTACTGGGAATTTGTTTTGGAGCCCAGATCCTCTTGATGATGTACGGCGGTATTGTTGTTGACAACCGCGTATACACCCAGAAAAATATTCCCATTCAGGTTATATCATCGCATAAGTTGTTTCGTGTAAACAAACTAAACAAACTAAACAAACTAAACAAATTAAACAAATTAAATAAATACGATAGACCAACAACGACCCCGATTTCTGGTAAAAACGAGATAGTTGCGGCGTTTAACTTTTCAGATATTCCTGTTATAACAAATCGTCGAATAAAACCGCTTGCGTGGGTTATCGGAAACACGTCGTCTCTTCCCGTAGCATACGAATTTGAACGAGGTAGAGTATATGGATGCTTATTTCATCCTGAACTAAATCCAGACACGTACTATATTTTGAACAACGTGTTTGGATTTGGATTATGAAGCGGATTCACTTAAAAGCAAATACTTCGAAATCATGGTATTTGCTTCTAAAACTTTACGCGGACAAAGTTCTGCAAACCATTGATACGCAGTTCGCTTCAATAATTCATCCGCTGGGATGTAAATACCCACTGCATTTGGAGACAACTCGAAATCATAGTCGCTCATTAAATCTTCAAGTATCACTGGTTTTTGGGTTCGCACATTTCTACACCCCAAATACTCGGCTGAAACTTGTCCAACGTTATACGACGAATTGTCTTTTGGCATGTCGGAATTTAAATCCGTTTTTACAATTTGTCGGAAAAACCATCGACTGGGTTCACCATGAAAGTCGAATTCGCTGGTTGCATCCTTTGATATCGCTTGTTCCAAATGCGAAATATACGCTTGCATTGCCAAACACTCACGTTTGCAGCCCATGAAGCGGGTAGAAGGAAAAAATTTCATTTGAGACGTTACGCTTGTTCGTGCAGGCAGTTCGCCAAGGAACACGTCGTATTTCTCTGTAAAGTCTTTATACATTGGGTATAAATTTTGAAAACATATGAACGATGAAGGAACCAGCATTCCTCCGTAAGCAAGTAGTAAATTGGCAATTGCCAGTTCGCGCAGGTGACAGCTTAAAGGAGCAGGCATATTGTTTATTTTAGTAGACCATCCTGGAAGTACTTTATGAAAAGATGAATCATCAATGAGACACACGTTAAACGAGTCTCCGCATTTTTGAATAATGCTGCGAATTGTAAGAAACATATAAGGTTGATTGAGTTCAGTAGACGTTCGGGATCCAAATGATTCCCAATTACGTGCATTCTTTTCCAGATCGACGTGTATCCAGAGAATTGGTTTCTTACTTGTTCGAAGTGTGGAATCGTCGTTCAATAAGTATTTTTCAATTAAGTTATAGTCCGTCATTCGATCTTCTTTTTCTTCTTTTCTCTTATACCTGTCATAAAGAACTCCAATCGTCATAAGAATGCCATATGCAACGAATAATTTTATAAGATCGCTTGTTTCTACCATGGATGAAATGTTGTATTCTATTTATTCGATTCTATTATATTCTTGTTTTTATTTTTATTTTATATTTTATTTATTCATAAACACAAAGAAATAAGTATAAATAGTTATAAATACTATTCGTTATAATGAGTATATAAGAAATGGGATCTAGTTCTAGTTCTAAACCTGGCTCAGACCACCTCATTCCTGTAAAATTCAATAAAAAACTGTATATTGTGATTGATTTTTATTTCAAATCTAAGATAGTGGACAATATCAATACCAATACCATAAACTTGGAAGCTCTTAAAAATAACAATGAATTAAAAGCTTATGTCAAAGATATTATATTGAGCGCATTCAGTAATATAGCCTGCAAAGCACACATTTCAGATACAAATATTATTTTCATGTTGAGATCTAAAAACAACGAAGACTACTTGGAATTAAACACGGTGGTCGATTTATCATCGGATCCGCGAAACAGTGAATATAATAAAAAATACATGAACCCCTCGAATGATATTACGATTCAAGGAATAAGAATGGCAATCGTAAGCATATTGTTTACGCACACGTCTAAACAGTATGGAATTGTTGTTTCACCTACAGAAACCGTTGTTATTTTATACAATACGTTGTATGACATTGATGTTTATCAAAACCCGTAAGCAATAACTAACATGATTTCATCGTAGTCTCCTTATTTTACACGTTCTTATTCGTCTTCCTTTCCTCTCGCTGCGGATTCTTGTGAAGCGAACACTCGCGCCTTTCGGGATTGTTCATATTGTCTTTGATGTTCGGGAGGCATACTTATATTATATCTTTGAGATATGATTTTCACATCCATTAATATATATGTCCTCACGAATTGCATATTGTTCTAAGTTCTCGCATAAACTTTTTATTCATTTCGCGTGCAATTTCATCTTGTTTGGCCATAGCATACGCCCGGTGAGTGGACTGTTCTACATCATGCTCTTTTTCTAGGTCTAACCGTCGCATAGCTTCGGTCTTACTTGCTGGAACAAAAGATGCTGACCATGACGATCGCTGCAGTCTCAAGTCTTCTACATTTCTGGATCTCGAGCTTGTATGCGTTTGAATATCGTGTTCCGTGATTGGAATCATGGTTTCGGTATGTGCCTGTTTTAGGTCTTCATAATGAAGATTTTTTGACCCGTCGCCGCCGCTATAATACGATACCGGCTCAGATGCCGAACCGGGTACAAGTGCCATCATTCGCGACCTTGCCGACTCAATTGACGACGCCCATTGTGTTTTGGACATACGATTGCCATATTCCGTGTCGCCTTTGTCTAGGTCGCCGTTACGAAACCATTCTTCGTATCCATTATCGCGGTCATCATCTGGAACTCGATATCTCTCAAATGCGTCGTTGAACCATTTGTTAAATTCTGATGGATCCATGGTCGACAGCTTGTTCATGGTTGCAACTGAAGTTGATGCATTGCATCCATAGTCTTGGTCGCCAGAAATTAAATCATTGTATTTATCAGCGTGCGCGTATCCTTGCGCTTGCTCATGTCGCATACTATAAATTCTGTGCAAAATTCGGTATGCTTTTGTAAAAAATAAAAAATATTCTTTGGGGAGTGGAGACTTGTCTGGGTGAGTTTTAAGAACGATTCGTTTGGCATGTTTTAAATGTTCTTCGTTGAATGCTGCAGGAATTTGAAAGAGGTTTAAAATATCGCATAACCCGTAATTTTCAATATTTGTATCCAAATTTAATTGCATTTTATCTCTATTTTTGAATTTGAAATTGTCTTTATTATTTAATTATTTTGATTTTTAAACAAATAAATAAATAAATAAATAACTAAGTAAATGAATTGTTATTTACGTTGATTTGGAATTTGCAATACATCGTTCAAAAAAACCGCGAATTCCTTGTTCGTTAGACCCGGTAACTGAATCATCTGACCGTACGCTTGTCCCAGTCGCAGAATAAAAAAGAAGCGCCGGAATTCCATTCACAAGGCGAGCACGTTTCATTATGGCATACAGTTCAAACGATTCGTCAACGTCTATTTCATAACACGCCAGTTTACAGTCGGCTGGAATCTCAGAGACTAATGTTTGAACGAGAGATTTGATACTCTTGCACGGACCACACCAGTTGGCTGTAAATTTCAAAACTGTACCGTAGCCTCTTTTCCTATTTTCACTTAGAGCGTGATCAAATTCCTCGCGTGTAAGTACAATTGGTTCCATAATGATGAATTATTCTTATTCTTATTCTTATTATTATTGTTCTTATTCTTATTATTATTATTATTATTATTATTATTTATTAACGGGTGGATATTTTTAATTACTTTTACTATTAAATTCATATAAAACTAAATAACAAATGAATAAAAAATGAATTTCGAAACATATGAAAGACCTGTATACGGAGTCTATTATATTGGATGTTTGGGACACTACTTATCAATTGTTAAAGAACAAATGAAATGTTTGGTGGACTCGGGGCTTTATAATCAAACAAAAAAGGTAATTATATTTATATGTTGTTTTAATGAAAATGATACGAGTTTATTGGGAGTTATTGAAAAATATGATACTGAAAAAAAATGTATTTTAATCACAAGTTCCGAAAATGTATATGAGAAACTTGCCATCAATAACTTTCAAAAATATATAGCGGATGATTTGTATTACGTGTATTATTTCCACAGCAAAGCGGTTACAAGAGCAGTTGACTCAGTTTTTGATCGCAGAAGGAAAATACTCAACTACTATACGTTGACGTTACATAAATTGAATTTGGAACTGCTCGAAACGTATGATGCGGTTGGTTGTTCGTTAACGAACTGGCCATCGTTACATTTTTCAGGTAACTTCTGGTGGTCAAAATCTGAACATGTGCGTACCTTACCTCCGGCTGGAAATGAATACCTGGATCCAGAAATGTATATTTGTAAAACTCGTGGTAAGTATATTAGTTTATCTCAGGCAACCAATGACGGAAATATCGAGTCTCATTTGAGTCTCCAGGAGGAAGAAATACGAAATGAATTAACAAATATTCCACTCTAATTTTTCCATAATATAAATATAATATAAATATAAATTTATAAAGATGCAAACATATATAAAAATAAAATAATTATAACTTATAAAATTATAATCATATTAGTAACCATGGACCCCCGTTACAATGATAACGAAAACAGAAGAGAAGTGATATTCAGCTATGAAAACGGAGACGTGTACATGGGAGAAATGGTGAATGGGCTTCGCAATGGACGAGGCACATTACGGACCCCTGCATTTGTTAACAAAATTGATTGCACTAAACTCGAATACGAATATACCAGAGAATATGCAGTTGAGAATGCTCACCTTGCAAAGTGGCACGAATACATTGGAGAATGGGTAAATGATAAAATGCACGGGTGTGGAGTACATTTGTGGAAATCTGGAAACGGCGCCGAAGTCACGATGTTTCACGGTGAATGGATCAACGGTCAACCTCAACGAAATCGACGACCCTCGGAATCGGAATCGGACCCGGAACCAGAATCAACAACGTCAATGTTAATGACGATGAACGAAGAGCTTGAACTTGAAGTATTTGGATATTGATTTTTATTTTTATTTTTAATAGTGTAAATGCGCCTCCCAAAAGTATTTACAGTATGCCCATTTTATAACAAGGCCACGTTTTACTTGTTCATCGGTATCGGTTCCGCTATGTGCAGGAATAAGCGCTCGTTGTAACGCAGGTGGAAGAACATACTGAAGCTGTTCCAGTGACGTAATTGGTTCCATAGGCCGACTTTCTAATAAAATCTGTGTGCTTTGGCCACTCGGTATAAATCTCACCAAATCTTGTAAAAGCGGAGGATACATATAGTTATACTTCCACTTCCAGTCAATGCATCCGTACGTATAATAAGAAAACGTCCATTCAAGCCCTTCAAGATAGTTCATACAGTATGTTTTACACCGCTTGTCGGTGATTGGTGCATCAAATAGTGCGTGATAATATCTACGCTCCCAATCGGGTTTGCTGGGTGCAATATAAAATTCAACTCCGCGTTCTTTTGACGGCAAATGAAGGGTATCGTCACCTGACTCGCACTTGTTTATTATCAGTTCATACATGTTTTCATACCGGTCTCCCCACTGCCGACGCGGGTCCGAAACGGGTTCGTACCCGTCGTTTCCTCTTCCTGATTTTTTGGTTCGTAAATTGTGTTCTTCAATGATCCGGTCTTGTTCAGAGGCAGCCAAGTATTCAATAAACTGTTTTACGGTTGACCAGTTGATTCTCGGTCTGGTACTCGTACTCGTACTCGTACTCGTACTCGTATCTGTAGCCGTATTTAGACCCGTATAATGAATGAAACTCTGATTCTCAGTGGGCGGATGAAGCGTATTTTTAAATACGACTCGGTACGCGTCCATTACCGTGGTTGGTCCGTTGGTGCGAATATTCATACTTGGAAAATGAGGCATGAAATCATTACCCATCATAAAAAACATGAAAATATAGTCGTAAACCAGATGCTTGCGTATGATGGGGTCTATATTCAAAACAGGTTTTAGAACAGGTTCTGGATTGACAACCGTAATGTGTTCCGCTATACAATCTGCCATAAACGGTATGTCAACATAATACTGCTCGTTCGGTTTAAGACTGGAATCAACCGATCGAATGAATTCCGGGGTTTCGCGATACAGAAAAATACGATTGGATATATGCAAGTGGTTCAATGTTAACATGATGAGGTCGGCGTCCAGCCCGTAAACCAGCGTTACTTGGTCGCGATGGTCGTCTGGATGTTTTCGAATATGTTCAAACAGTTTATGCTCGCCTTCTCCGGGATCGGTGCTTGTAGATAAAATAAATTGAACGGATGGCATTGATTCGGCTTGTTGGTTGCGGTATTTCACCATTTCAGTATGTAATCGTCCCATAAATTCAGTTCCAGGAGTGATACACGCAGTTGACCATACTTCGGTTGAACTTAATTTTGTTGCTGCATTTGAGTCCGATCTTGAGTCCGATCTTGAGTCCGATCTTGAGTCCGATCTTGAGCCTGAGTCTGAGGAAACTGATTTGGCAATGTCTGCGTCTACTACGGTAGACAACCATGTTTTAAACCGACGTTCACGTTGCTGGTTAAGTTTTGCAGCGGGGGCCACGCCGTCAAACGCGATAAACACACTGTTTGTTGGAGCCACTGTTGCGACATAGGCGCTAATTGAATTGCACACGTGCTGAATGATCGCGAATTCGTAAGCAGCCCGATGTTCTGAGAGTTGTCCAGGAAGATTAACGTCTCGAACTGCGTTATAAATAAGCCCGTTGCAATCGAGATATAAATTTGAAACTGGGATTCCCAGTGACTTAATGGGTTTTAGAATACGTTTATACGTTCTTACCGCATGTACAAAAAAACTTGGAATACCCATAATATAATATACAAATGATATATATTTTTATATTTATATCATATTTAGCGAACCTTTGGAGTTATGATTTATATTGGAGCAGATGCCTGGACTGTACTCCACAACGTGTCGCAAATTGCGCATAAGTACACATACTTCATGTTTTCTTCATCATAACGAATATAAATGACTTCTCTAGCACGAATCGTGTCTTCTGATTTTTCCGACGGTTGGGGATTGCTACTGCATAAACTGTTGGGACATTTTACATGACTTATCCTTGGAAGGGTTGGGTCGAATTTCGTATACTGGTTGATGATATTTCCATAATTCTGCGCAGAGTGTTTGATTTGGAGTTTTGAAACACACAGTTCTTTTTGAACGGGTTCTTTATGCCCGCAGTTTCGACAATAGTTCACTAATGTCGATCCCATTCCTGATGCTGATCCTGAAGACGAAGCATCCGATTCAGGGTCCATGCCCGGGTCAATGCAAATATAGTACATGTTGTCGCATCTTGCACAAAATTGCATGTTTAATACGATTTTCCTTATTTTAGTTTAATGAGTTTATATGTTATTTATTTAATATTTGCATCAATTTTAATATTATATTTATTTATATTTATTTATTTACTAATTTAAACCTAAACAGAACATTAGTATTTGAATTTAAAACCCCCATAAAATAAATGGACCCTGTTACTGTTACCATTAGTAGCAAATTCCCTATTATTATTCCTGCAGCATCAGCATCATTACAATCATCGTCTAACCCGGTAAAAAACGTAACAACAAAAGTGACGACAGGTTCGTCAGTAAATTCAGAAGCAAAAAATGCAGATGCTTCAGTTTCGACAGAAGACCTGGCAAAAAGTTCAAAACATCCAGAAGTTTTGGCTTCAGCAGCAGCAGCAGTAACAGAATCAGAATTGGCATTAAGGACTAGAGTAAAATCCCCTCTCGCTAAAAAGGTTAAAAAATTTGATATTAGTATAATACAACGTGCACTTAATGGATTTACATGCGGAGATGAAGATATTGATGGCCTGATAACTAGTTTAAAAACGAGTTTAGAACAAAAATCAGAACCCCCAACGTCAACATCAACGTTATCCGATGGAAACAGGCCGAACTTCGAAAAATATAGAAACGCCTTGAATAAATTGTTAGGCGCCCAACCTGTTGTATGGGATCCCTATTACCTTGATCAAACAAATAAAGATGATAATCAAATTACAGAATTAGCAAGTCCAAAATATAAAACTTTCCAAGAAGCATTTAATTTTGCCAAAAAATGTTTAACGTCTGGTATTGTAGTTAATGATTATGGTAAAATGAAGAATGGAGATGACTTTAGAGTATGGGTAGCTATTCCAGTTGATGTTGCCAAGTCCAAATCAGAAAAGTCAAATGAAAAGGTTGAAACGTGTAGTGATGAATCGCGTGCAAGGCATAAAAAAAAGTATGGAGACGTATATTCTGATGAAACACTTAACTTATTATGCGACTATCATCATTCGGTACATCTAAAACGTGTAATTGAAGGTTATGATGCAGATGGAACTATATCAACATCTAAGTTAATCAAAGTTAAAGGCTCTGCAAAAAAAGAGGATGCTGATATTGTGAAAAAATTAAAACAGTTACTTGGTCTCGAATCTAGTGAATCTAGTGACGATAAAATTGAAGAAGTTAGATTGTCAGGACTACTTGATTTTATTCAGTATAATGGTACTGTTGACAACAAAAAAGTAAAAGAGTTTTTCAAAGTTTTAGACACTGACACTCGCGATGGTACAACAATAACTACCCTTTCTCCAATGTTTGAAAAGTTTTCTAACGCCAAACCTGAGTCAACTGCTGCTGCTGAAGCCAAAGCTGCTGCTGAAGCCAAAGCTGCTGCTGAAGCCAAAGCTGCTGCTGAAGCCAAAGCTGCTGCTGAAGCCA
>JACCED010372963.1_pt1 | contig 49811 bp, 37 predicted proteins | sample 7455021 | NCBI WGS metagenome assembly JACCED01 (sample SAMN15323456, study PRJNA562643) | freshwater metagenome | isolation source: river surface water | place: USA:Blue River Watershed | collected 2017-08-19
CCTATATGAAAGTATAGGAAGTAATGTTTAAACGGCATTACGATAACAAAGAGGGAACTCACGATGTATCTCTATTAACAATTGATGAAGGTATTTTTGAAGTAAAAGCAACAAGTGGTGACTCACATTTAGGTGGTGAAGATTTCGATAACAGATTACTCAAACATTTTATGGAAGAGTTTAAACGTAAACATAGAAAAGATTTATCCACAAATTCTAGAAGTATGAAGCGCTTAAAAGTTGCTTGTGAAAGAGCAAAAAGAACCTTATCAACAAGTACAACTGCAGCACTTGAAATAGATAGTTTATATGAAGGAATTGATTTTATGACAACGATTACAAGAGCTCGTTTTGAAGATTTATGTGCAGATGTATTTAAGAAAACTATGGAACCTGTAGTAAAAGTAATGCAAGATTCAGGAATGTCAAAGAGTCAAATTGATGATATAGTATTAGTAGGTGGAAGTACTAGAATTCCAAAAATTCAAGCATTACTTTCTGAATTCTTTAATGGAAAGGAACTTTGTAAATCAATTAATCAAGATGAAGCTGTCAGTTATGGTGCTACTATTCAAGCTTCAATGTTAGCCGGTATTAAAAGTGATAAGACAGCAGATTTACTATTATTAGATGTAACTCCTTTATCTCTTGGTATCGAGACAGCTGGTGGTGTAAACACAGTATTAATTTCAAGAAACACAACAATTCCTGCTAAAAAGACTCAAACCTTTTCAACATATGCAGATAATCAGACTTCTGTAACAATTCAAATTTTTGAAGGAGAACGTGCAATGACTCGCGATAACCACAGACTAGGAACTTTTGATTTACATGGAATTCCTCCAGCTAGAAGAGGAATTCCAAAAATTGAGATCACATATGATGTTGATGCAAATGGTATTCTCAATGTAACAGCAGTAGAGTCATCAAGTGGTGCTAAACAATCTATTACTATTACTAATGATACTGGTCGTTTATCTAAAGAGGATATTGAAAGAATGGTAGAAGAGAGTGAGAAATTTAAAGAACAAGATGAAATAGTCAAGAAAAATATCGAAGCAAAGAATTCTCTAGAAAGTTACTTATATGGTATAAAGAATTTAACCAGTGATACTGAGAACAAGATGGAGGAGGATATTAAGAAAGAATTAGAGGAAATTGCAAATGAAGGTTTAGATTGGGTAAATGATAATAACTCTGCGACAGCAGAAGAATTTGAGGCTAAACAAAAAGAATTAGAGGGAAAAATAAACCCTATTATTCAAAAAGTAAGTGGTGGTATGTCAGGAATGCCAGGAATGCCAGGAATGCCAGGAGGAATGCCTGGTGGTATGCCAGGAGGTATGGGTGATATGCCGAATATGTCTGATCCAGTAAAACCTGCTAATGCAGGTGCAACTGATGGTCCCAAAATAGAAGAAATCGATTAAAAAATCGAAAAGAAAAAATAAAAATTTAATTAGTAATAATTTCAGATTTATGTAATAAATACCAAACATTAAGAGATTTTTCTCTACCTGCCCTCTGTGCTCTTCCAATACATTGTTTTTCAATTTCAGAATCTAATTTATGAAAGAAGATAATATCAGTAGTGTTTTCTAGATTTAAACCACTACCATAGTATTTACTGTTAACTAAAAGAACTTTTAAATCACCATTTTTATATTTGTTAATAGTGTTAATGATGTGATTTCCTTTAATTTTGTCGTATTGTATTTTAATTTGTTTTAATTTTTCTTCAATTTCAATAAATGTATTATCATAATCAGAACAGATTAAAAATTTAGCTTTATTATCAGAATTTTTAAGAATATGTATTAAATTATCGTATTTAGAATAGTCAGCATAATTATATGTTTTTGTTTCAATAATTTCATTAGTAATTTGGTTGTCATTTTTAATAATTGTATTGTTATTATCAATATAATATAAAGAATCAAAATTGATTTTAATTTTGCATAATGGACAAACACTATTAGTTTTAATCCAACTAGTAATACAATTAAGACAGAAGCTATGATTACAACATTTTGTTATTGTTTTATTTTCTATATCTTCAAAACAAATAATGCAATTATTAGAATTATCTTTTAGTCTTTCTTCAAGTAATTTAAGTTTATTATTAATAAATTCTTTTTCACTATCTAATTTTTGTAGTCTTTCTAATTTATCTTGTTCATTATCATAAGTAATAATATTGGCACAATTAATATTGCAATTGATATTATGTAATTTAACTTTATAATCATCTAAAATTTTATTAATAATATTTTGTTCTGTATTAATATTATTTTTATTTAAACATTCCATAGCTCCTTTAACATCACCAGCATGTAAAAAATGTAAAATTTGATTGCTAACAATTCCAACAAGTAAATTAAGATATACAGGTTCTTTACATAAGATAGTTTCATATTTTATTTTAGGTAAACAAAAGGAATCATCAACATATGAATCACAGTTTTTAATAATAAGATTATCTAATATTTTTCTATGAAGTAATTCATCACTATAATTAAGATTAGCTCTGAAAAGTTCTTTAATAAATTTATTATTTTCGATACCATTAGTAAGAATATCTCTGTTTCTAGTAACTCTGTTCCACATACCATATTTATAGGGGAAAACCAGATTTTTATAGGATGCAGTAATAAACCAATAAAAATGTGCGTTAATTTTTTTACAACAAGGTATTCTACAAGTATCAGTTTCATCAAAAATAAGTCTACTAATTTTTAATCTATTTCTATTAATATGTTCTTCAATTGGTCTATAGAAATTACCAGTAACAAAAATAATATGATGAAACTTATATTTTTCGTCCCATTCATCAAGACATTTAGATAGAGTTTTATTAGAATCAACTAAAAAATATTTAAGTTTATTAGAGAAATTTTCAACATAAGAAGTCCATTGTTGTTTAATATTATGGGGGATAACAATAATATTACAAGGACATTCATTATAATCAACCTTTTTCATATAATTAACATAATAACCAACATTTCTATTAATTTTACTTTCCCTTTTAATAGATTTTTTAATTAAAATTAAGGCTAATATAACATATGATTTACCAGATCCAGTTTTATCACCAATAATACCATAATTAGTTTTAAGTTCATTACAATTATTTTTAACATCATCATCACGTATATCTAAAAATTCGTTTGTTTCTAGTTTAATACATTTTTGTAATAATGTCAATTGATGATTTTTTAATTCAACTTTAGAATCAATGTTATTTAAATATTTTTCCGATAATTCGTCTAATTCATCAATATAAAATTTTCTAAGAGGTCCTAAATTAGTATTAGAATTATAATATTCACTAAAATACGTTATATTTTCGTTATCCATATTATTAATTAATTTATAAAATAATTAAATCAATATTTATTTAAGTATATTTATATGATTTAAGTAAAAAACAAAAAGATTTAATATATAAACAAAAAGTCTAATAGATTTAAGTTAATTTAAGATTTTTAATGAAATCAATATCTTTCATATACCAACCAAATGGTAAAATATTATAAAATATAATAAATACATAGAAAATATTTTTTAATGCTCTAATACCTTTAAGACCATCATCTTTGTATAAGAAATATTTTTTTGAATACATAATAGATGCAACAAAATATGCTTGTATAAAAATAGCAAATAAAACAATTAAATATTCTATAATATAAATTTTGAATATTTCATCGTCGAAATCTAAAGGTTTTTTAAGTAGATGTAAAATAACTAATATTACAAAATTAATTAACAAATCTATTATAAAAAATAATACAACTAAATTTGTTAGATTAGGTGGATCAGTATTATTAATCAAAACATTTTCTGTATAAATTTGAGACATATAGTTTGATGCGATATTAATAGACAAATATCCGGCCATAAGTCTTATAATTTTAGGGACCATATATTTTGTAATAGGGATATTATAATCAGATGTTTGTGCTGCTGCATTTGTCATATTTATTTTTATTTATTTATATGAAACAAAATATTATATATATTAAATATTTAAATGAAAAGTAAAATTATAATAACAGCTATAATATTAACAATATTTTCTTATGTAACAAGTATAACACATGCTCAATATATAAATAAAGTAACAAATTTTTTTACAAAATCAAAAAAAAATAGTAGAACTTCTCCTAAATATTCATATATAAATTTTATACATCCTGATTATACAAGTTTAATTTTATTGCCTATTTATGTATTAATAAATATTCTAATAATAACATTATTATTAGCTACTATATATGTTTTATTTAAATCTTTATTTAGTAAAAATTGTAATAACGAGAAGGGTAATTATATAGGAGGAGATATAAATGAAAAACAATCGGATGAAATTATAAAGAACGAAAAAGAACTATTAAATCCTAGTATTATAAATCCTATAGAAAAATCAATTCCATTATTAAATTCTCTAAAAAGTTTATCAAGTAATAATGGATTATTGCTAGAAAAAGAAAATGATCAAACAGGTGGAGAAAAAAACTCAACATCTATTTCAGAAAATTCGAATAATTCATCAAATGCAAAAAATCTTGATAATCCTGGGGAATCTTTAATTACAACTGAAAAATCTAAAAATTCTAATAATATAAAAACTAAATTAAATGAAGGAGTAGATAATACGATAAATTTTTTTGAAGAATATATAAAATCTATTAAATATGTTTTATGGATATTTCTCTTAATAATATGTTTCCAATTAATTTATTTTATTATATTTTTATTATTAATAAGAACAAATATAATTAATAGGCGTAAATTAAATCAAGAATTATATGTTAAAAGTATTATACATTATTATATAACCGGTTTTTATATATCAACTAGTTTGATAATATTATTTATAGGATCATTTTATGATTAGAGATTTTATATCGAAATTTATAAATTAGTAAATGAAATAAGTAAGATAAAAAAATATATAGTTCCACCAAGTAAAAAAATAGTCCAATAAAACTTATAATATTGATTTAAATTAATATTTTCTAAAATAAAAAATTTTAAAAATATAATTATAATTAACATAATACCAAGAAGTGTAAAAATTATAGAATTATAATCATTAATATTTAAAGAAGTTTGTTTATCAAATTTGTTATTTTTTAAAGCATCTTTGTAGGCATTATTATCATAACCATAACTATATGTTGATAAAAGATTATTAAAACTATTAGAACTGTTAATTAATAAATTATTAATATATCGATAAATTTGTATAACATATAAAATAATTAATAACAAAAATGCAAATGTAAAATAATTAACCATTATACTAGAATAAGGTTTAAAAGATTCCTTCAAAATATTTCCATTAGCATCTAATTTCATTTCAAATAATATAAAATTTAAAAGTTTTTGTACAATACTATCAGTTTTATATATAGGTGTTAGTAATTTAACTAAAATAATTGATATAATAATAAAGCCGATTATAAATGAATATAATATTGTTAAATAAATATCATTTATTCTAGTAGGACTCATATTAATATTTGATGGATCTGAATTATTAATAGGTGTAGAAGATGAATGAAGATTATTAATTAAAGAATTAGTACTTATTTTAGTAAGATAAGGTATAAAAAATTGGAAAAGAATAACTATTAAAAATATAATAATAATAATAATAGAATAAAGTATTTGTGTAGAATCGTAATTAAGAAGTTTTGATAACATAATAACTAATTTATATATTAAAATATATAAATAAAATATTATAGCGTATAAATTATAGTAGAATAATTATAATTAATAATCAATATATAAATGGCTATAAATAATAAAAATATAAAAGAATTATCAGATAAACTAAACACTTTAGCAGAAAATATAAGTGATTATTTTATAGAAATTCATAAAACAATAGATATAGTTAATAATAATATTGATTCTTTAGATAAAAGATTAAATAATTTACATACAACATTAAATTTATTTATGAAAACGGAAAAAAAAGATACATTAATTAATAAAGTCAATTTAATTAATGAAGAGATTTTAACAAATAGAGAAAGTTTCATTGATGATAATACTGTTAAAACAAAAAATATAAGTGATACAAAAGATATTTTAATAAAAAATTCAAATAGAAGATTAACAATATCATAACAGTGTTTTCTATAATATATAATAAACTCGAATTTTTAACTGGATATAATATAACCTGGTAAATCTTTTGCTAAAGAACTATTAGATATATTTATAGCTTTTTTAATAATATTTTCAGTAATATTATTGTTATCATAACTTAGATCTAAATTAAAATTTCTATAAAAATTTGCCCAAATAAATTCACTAAATGGAGTCCAATCTTTATTAAATCCTTTTTTTTTTCTAATAATTCCTGCTAAACTACGATATGGATCATTTTTTAAATGTTTAACATGGTTTGGTAATAAATCTAAAAAGGACTTCAAATCTAATTTATTACCCTTTTCATCATATAACCAAATAAATTTTTTGTTGTACATTTTATACCAAAAATCATTATAATTTAAATAAGACCAGTCTTTTAAAATTTTGTAATAAACATATTTTAAATCTAAATTATAAATAGTTCTAGTTAAATGATGATGATCAATCATATAATAAATATTATGTGGTCCGATAATAATAGGAACAATTTTTTTTTTTAAATAATTATCAATATTATGTTTACTCAAAATTTTTTTTTCTTTGTCTAAAACTTGTTGTAAACCAATAGAAATTTGTGTTGGATGTAATAAATCAATAGTAATTTTACTATCTTTAGTCAAGTCCATTTTACTAAACATTGAATAATAAAAAAATAATCCATAAATATAAAATAATTTATTCAGAAGATCTAAATACTTTTATAATCCAAATAAATAAAAATATTGTTAATGGATAAGAAAATCTTAAAAGGAATTCTTTTCTATAATTTAAATCACTTTCTAATATATAAGTTTTTAAATAATTAATAACAATATCATGTAAACTTAATGCTAATAATATTATTAAAGATAAGACAAAAATTTTAATCATTTCTTTCTTTTTATTGATAAATTTAGATAATATTGATGTATTATTTTTTTTTTCTTTTAATTTCTCTTTTAATAGTTCTTGTTTAAGAACATGTACTTGTTCTTCCATAGTAATATTATTTTGAATATTTTGTTGATTATTAATTTGATTTAATTGATTATTTTTAATAGGATTTGCTGTTTGTAATGGTTCTTGAACAGGTCCTCCACCAATATCATTAAAATTAAAATTAGATTGTAATTCACCATAATAAGCAGAATTTAAATCTGTACCAAAATTCATTTTATTTTAAGTATATATTTTAATTTTATCGAATTTCTAATAAAATATGTATATAATTTTATTATATTAATTTTGTATTATAAGTGGGAATATATTTAAATTTATGAAAAGGATCATATATTTGTTGTTTTTTTATAGCGTGGAAGGATAATTCATGACCATAACATTCTAAAGAAAAAAAATGTTTAATATTTTCGAAGTTCTTATCATAAATAATATAAGATAATAAATCAGCTATAAGAGATAAACAACAGTTTTTATTATAATTATCTAATGGATGAAAGAATAAAATAGAGTGATAATGATATGCTAAAATAGTTTCAATAGATCCAAATAAATTATTATCAATTTTTAAAGTAGTAAAACAAGCATTAACAGAAAATATATCAATCAAAGGAATTTTCTGAATGTTATAGTTAAGTAAATAAATTCTATATTTTTTCATTTTAGTATTATCTTCAATAAAGTCATCTAATTTATTTAATAAAGTTTCTTCTATAATAAATTTATATTTTTTATGTTCGAATAAATTTTCAATAAACTCATTTAAATTTTTAATTAATTTGTTAGCTAAACTTAATGGTTCATTTGATAAGATAGATAAATATGAAGTAACAAAATATTTAGAATTAGTGATTAAATTATATTTAGTAAATATATTTTTTAATAATAGAGTAAGAGGATCGTTATTATTTTTACATATAATTTTATTAAAATAAGTTGTAAATGCATATGTACCAATAATTGGTAAATTTTTAATAACTGGAAGATTAATGATAAAATCTAAAATTTTAATGATATTATTATCAGTACAATTATAAATTTCTTGATTTTTTTTTAGATTTTTAATTAATTGACTTTTATTAGGCAAATAAAACTTATCAAATATTTTAATTCTATTATATATTTTATCCCATCTGAATGCAGATGAGTAAGGTTTAGCAAATTCTAAATGAAAAGAGAATTTAATAACTTCAAGAGGTGCAATTTTAATTTTTGTATTAATATCCAATAAGTTTTTGTTTGTTTTTAATTGAGTAAGTAACAAAAATCTATCATAATCATCTTTATTAATATAGGTGAGATCTACGAATGAATAAGTATCATATTTAACTTTATATGTACCTTTATGTAAAGCAGTAGTAACAATAATTTCTTTTATTTTAGTTTTTTTATATAAAATATTTGCTAATTCTATAGCATCATTTTTAGCATTTGTAGAAAATAAATCATAATCTGGTATAGAATTATATTTATTATAAAATTGTTTATTTAAAGGTAATGCAAGATTAATAGCTCCTCCTCCATATAATATTAGATTTTTCTTAATAATAAATTCTTCAATAATATTTTTAATATTTTTGTATTTATTATGAAATTCAAAATTATTTTTTTTTTCTAGTTGATTTTTTATAATTTCTAATTTGTTTGTAGCAGACGAAAAAAATATATCTTTAGAAGAATTAAAATAATTCATTTATCTTAATTTTATATAATAATTTTTTTTCTTCTATTCTTATAAATATAAATGCTAAATTCAAAATATAATAAATCTCTTCTAAAATTATTTTTAATTCTATTAGGATTAATAATTTTTACAAGTGCTTTAGGTGGCGGTATACAAGTAAGTGAGAATTTTTGGGAGGATATAGAGAAAGAAGAAAACTCTGAAGAGGAATTTAGTGAAAATTCTCAAGAAAATAGTTCTTCATCAGAAAATAACTCTAATTCTGAAACAGATAAAAACGTTAAAGAATTAACAAAAGAGGTAAATGAACCTAAAAAGGGAGTAGAAGAGTTAGAAATCAAGGATAAAGTTAAAGAGTCAATAGAACCTTTCCAAGGTTCAGTATTTGCAGGTACATTTTGGTAATTATTAAATATATAGTTCAGAATTATCTGAATTATAAGAATCAGTTTCATCATTACTACTATTATCATTAAATTTTTTTTCTTTTTCTAAATAAATTTTATTGAAATTTTTTTGAAGAAAGTCAACTTCTTCTTCATCAGAATTTTGGTTATTAAGAATTTCATTTTGATTTTTCATATAATCAATAAAACTAGGATTATAATTATTATTTAAAGGGTAATATTCTGTTTTATTATTTTCGATTGCAGGTCTAAAAAATTTAACAACAATAAGAATATGATGATTAATTCCTTTAAAATCATATAAATTTCCATCAGATGTTTCAAATCTAAAATGTAATTTTTCTAATTTACCTATAGGATGAAACTCTTTATAATTAATAGAGGAAAAATCAAATCGTGCGTCAGCATAACCAAGAACACCAAGTTTAAAAAGAGCTAATCCCGGTGAATTGCTACCATAAGCATAAGAACCACTTAATTGACTTTCTATTTCAGGACAGCGTAATATAATAAACCTTTCTCCAACTAAGGAAATTCTTCCAGTTGGTGTTAAAGTAAAATTTTTGTATGATGAGTTAATAGTGAAACCGAATGAATTGTTAATTATAAAATCATTGTTAATAGTATTAGATAATGGATCATCTATAATTAGTGTATTAGTAGAACTTGTAATTGAATGTTCTTCTAATAGAGCATTATTATTCCAAGAAAATAAACGCATGGACTCAATTTGTAGTGTAGAAGAGATTTTAATATAGTTCTCGTCCATTATATCATAATACCATATTAATCCATCTTTTTCAGAAGTTTCTTTAGTATCTTCATGTAAAATAAAAGTTAAAACACTATTTTCTGTACTTCCAGAATATTGTAATAAATTATAAATATCGTTATTGAACTTTATTTCAACTTTATACATAGGATTATATGATTTAGATTGGTTAATATCATTTTTTTTATTTTTTAATTCTGTTATAGTTATATTTTCGATAGAAGAATCAGAATCTTTAATTTTTCCAGAAAATAATGTCGTATTAAAAATGTTCGTTTCTATATTAAACTCTCTAATTTCCCATGTTATATTGAGTGTATTTAAAGAACTGGGATCTAAATAATCATCAGGCATAACAGTATGTTTAAGGCCAATATAAATTATTATAGTATCTATTGATCTATTATAATCAGAATTTTTAGTAGTATTTTCTATTTGATTAAAAATTTGCATTGCCGAATGATTTTTATAAATATTTACATAATGTGAACTATTATCACTATCAAAATATATCCTAGAGTCATTAATCATTATTCCATCTTCAAAATAAGATTCTAAATTATATTTAGTATATTGAAAAATTTCGTTATCAGTAGTATTAGCTATAATAGATCCAAATTCATGTTTATCAATATAATTATAGAAATTTGAATTTGTATTTTTAGCTAATTCATCAAATCCTAAAATTTCTGTGATATTACAATTATCAAAATTAAATTTAAAAGGATAATTGGATTTGTAATATATAATACCCTTTCTTTCGTGAGGATTACTCAAAGATAGTGGTGAAATATTAATAGTATTTGTACCTTTATTAAAAGTTAAATTATTTAATAATGCTGATATTAATGTTTCAATATTATAATCTTGATGTTCAAAAACTACACTACCTGTATAATTAGTATTTTTATATCGAAAGGTATATTTGAAAGTATCATTATATTTATCTATAATATACATTGTACGTGGTATAGATGCATCTAATATTTCTAATCCATAAACATTTTTAAAAGGTTCATCAAATGAAACAATATATTCGGATGGAGTTTGTCCGATTTCTTTATTTCTTTTTTTACTATCAATAAATAAAATAAAATTTTCCTTTTTACAATTTTTTTTTAAATAATCAATATCTTCAATTGTCATTTTAATTATTTATAAATAATTAAAAACTTTTAATTTTTAAATATTAATAATATTATATAAGAAGAAGTAAAAATGTTAAATGTAAATATTTCTAATTCCTCTAAATTAAATAAAATTAAAGTACCTTATAATTGGCCAAATATAAATGACAAAAATATGCAAAAATATTTATATAATTTTTATCGTAATAATAAATCAGAATATCAACCTATCGAATATAATGAATTAAATGGGTTCGGAAATAGATGTATTGAAAATACTTCAAATAGTAGTAAATTATCCCTAATACAATCTTCTACATATATGTTATTAAAAGGTATAGCAGAAAAAGAATCTGACACAAGAGGAATGTTAATATATCATTCAACAGGTTCTGGGAAAACAGTTGTAGCGACAAGCATAATGGATGCTTTCTGGGAAACAAAAAAAAAAATTATATATTTATCTTCTGTAGAAGCTTTAAAATCTAATTCAGAATTGGCATTTCATAAAGAGGCAGGTAGATTTTTTCCAAGATTCAATAAAACAAATTTGAAATACAATAATTGGAAAGAAAAGCAAACAAAAATTGCAGAATTATTTTCTAAAAGACATATAGAATTTTTGACATTTGCCAAATTATCACATAAATTATTGATTTCCCATGGTTTAAAACGAGTAAAGACAGAAAAAGAGATTATAGAACATAAAAATTATTTAAATAATGCAGTATTAATAATTGACGAAGTACAAAATATTTTTAAACCATTACCTAATCAGCGAGATGAACATCTTAAATTAAGAGATTTTTTATCTGATTATAAAAGTCCATATATAAAAGGGTTAAAAGTATTTATTTTAACAGCAACACCAGGAGATTCACCTAAAGATATTGTAGAATTATTAAATTTTATTAGACCATATAATTCAGAACCTATTAAAATACCAAATATAAATGATAATATTAGTTTAAATATATTTAGAAATAGAATAGCTGGTTTAGTAAGTTATTTAGATGCATCTTACGATTATTCTAAATTTCCGAGAAAATACTATATGCCTCCACAGATTGCATATATGAAACCTTATCAATTTGAGAAATATGCTGAAAAATTATTAGAAATGAAAGACGAAGAGAAAAGTTTTGAAGCATTAGAAAAATTAAATAAAAGAAATGAATATTATAAAACTGCTAGAAGATATTCTAATATGTTATACGAATTTGCAGAAAATATGACAATTAAAGAATTTTCCACTAAATTACCTTTGTTGTTACAAAATATTTTTGATTATCCAAATGAAAAACATTATATATATTCTTCATTTTATATTAATCGGGGTTATGGAGGACAAGGTATTAACGCAATAGCAAATATATTACAACAATATGGATATAAACAACTTACAATTAATGAGGCAAAAAGAGGTTTTAATAGTTTAACAAAAGATAAAAGATATATTTTATTAACTAGTAAGGAATTAAATAAAAATTATTCGGAGAGTGAGACTAATGTTAATTTAGATTATTTAAAAGAGTTTTTTAATGATTCTAGAAATGTTTATGGAGAATATGCTCAATTATTTTTGGCATCTCAAAAATATTATGAAAGTATACATCTAAAAGCTGTTAGAAATGTACATATATTTGAACCATTATTAGCATTAACAATGGAAAAACAATTAATAGGTAGATCAGTTAGATTATGTAGTCATGCAGATCTTGATAAAAATAGTAATGAATGGAACGTTAAAATTTGGAAATATTATGCAGATTTTCCATCAAATTTAAATATATATAATGTAGATAAATTTAAAGATAAAATTAATAATGCTAAAGAAGAATTATTATATACTGAAAAAAATACTGAAAGAAGTATACAATTAAAAAACGAAATAGAAAGCTTAAATAAAGAACTAAAAAAAATAGATAAATTAAATTATCAGTCTATTAAAATGGTCGATAAATTAATTAATAAAGAAGCAATATTACGTTCTAAAGAAATGTTAAAATTAAATAAAATTATACAAGAATCTGCAGTTGATTGTATATTAACAAAAGATTTCCATAAAATAAGAAAATGTTCTTTTGAATAAATTAAAATAAAAATAAATAATAAAAGCTAAGTAATAAAAAGATTATAAATAAAAAAAATTAGAAAAATCAAATATTGGGTTAAAAATTATATTATGCATTTAATTTTAAAATTAGTGAATTTATTAGATTAAAATGCAAATAGCTAAACTAATGATTGCTTTAGGAGTAGGTTTTAATTTAGGTAATAGATTTGATAATGATGAACAACCAAATGATATAAATTCAGTAAGATATGTAATTGATAAATTTTCAGATAAAGGATTTACATCTATTAGAATACCAGTAACATGGTATAGATCGAGTGGTTGTGTTTTAGATGACGATATATTTATGAAAAAATTAGATAATGCTGTTGATTATTCTATAAAAAAAGGTTTAAAAGTTGTATTAGATGCACATCATGAACATTGGTTATTTGATAGTTATGATGATAATGATAAAATAAAATTCCAAAATTTATGGACAAGAATAGCAGAACATTATGATTATATAGCAGATAATAGAATAATGTATGATATATTAAACGAACCTCATGGTGTTTTTGATTTTAATAATAATAATATAGAATTATATATTAACAGAACTAGAGCAATTAATAATGCAGGTTATAAAGGTGTTAGGAAAGTTACTAAAGAAAAGGTTGTTATTTTAGAACCAAATGAATATTCAGTTTTTTATAATTTAAATAAAATTTATCCAACTAAATATAGTTTACCAGGTCATGGAATTGATAAAAAAATTGCTGTTTCTGGTCATATTTATGGTCCAACTGAATTTACATTACAAGACGGGAAGACATCTTATTTTAAAAATACAGCAGAGGTATTAGATTTTTATAAGAAAATTGTTAATAATTTAAAAAAATGGCATAAAAAAACAGGTATTCAAATTTATTTAGGTGAATTTGGTGTAGGTGCATATCCTGAAAATCAATCTAGAAGAAATGATGATAGAGTTAGAGCTTATTATTATTATATAACTAAATTATTTTTAAATGAAGGGTGGCCTATATCAGTTTGGTGTGATTCTGGATGGTTTAGATTATATGATAATAATGGAAAATGGTTATATGGACTCGCAGATCAAATAATTAAAGCTAAAAAAGAAGAATTATAAAGTTTCTATATATTTCAAAAATGTTCCAATCTTAATAGATATGATAAGTATTAAATATCCGATAGTTGTTAAAAGAATATTTTTTTTTAAACTTTTATTAGTTTTTAAAAATAATAAGAATAATCCGATTATAACAATTAAAATACTATAAATATATGGTTTCTGTAAATTCCAAAAATAAGGTAACAAAATAATTAATCCTGTAAATAAATAAGAGAAAAACATAGTAAAACCATAAATTAATAATTGTTTATTTGTATATTGTTTTTTTTCGAAAATTAGAAAACTTTCATCAGATACAAAAGCACCATATGCCATACTTAAAGCTTCTACAAATACTAAAATTAATCCAGATACAATAATATATTTATTAGGTACTTTTGCAAAATGTGTTCCAACTACAACACCAGTAGTAGATATTAAACTATCTTCAATTCCATAAACAATATTTCTAATTAAAAATGGGTCCATAATTATATTAAATTAAATAAAATAATAAAAATTTAGCTTTTTTCTAATTCTTGAAATTCTTTTATTAATAAATCTAATTGGTCTTCATTTATTTCTTTTTCTTCAATTAATTTATTAGTTAAAAATTCTAATAAATGTTTTTTAGAAAGCATTATGTGTTTTGTTTTTTTATACATAAACTCTAATAAATCAAATTTTTCTTTATCTTGATTATAAGAATATATTGATTCACCAAATCCAAATTCACTAATAATACGATTAACTAATGATTTGGCTTCATTTAAATCATTTTTAGCACCTGTAGTTATTTTATTAGGACCTAATATTACTTCTTCTGCAATTCTACCGGCTAATAAAACAGCTATTTTAGCTATAAGATATTCTTTACTATATAAACCAATTTCATTAAATTCCTCTTTATTTCTAAAAACTGTAATTCCAAGTTGGCCTTTAGTATTTGGTATAATAGAAACATATATAATTTTATCAAAATCAAAATGTTGAGCCATTATACAATGACCTATTTCATGAACAGCTATGATCTTTTGAGTTTCTTCAGGTATTTCTAATGATTTAAGTTTAGAACCAAATAATTGTTTTTGATAAGCTGTTGTAATATAGTTATCATCAATTTCTGTTGAGTTTTTTTTACAAGCCAAGATAGCAGCATCATTCATAACTGTACTAATATCAGCTCCTGTAAAACCGGTCATTTCTTTGGCATATTTCATTAAATTAACATCTTTAGAAATAGGTTTATTTTTTGAATGAACTTTTAAGATTTTTAATCTAGCATTTTTATCAGGTTTAACAACTGAAATTTTTTTATCAAATCTTCCATTTCTTAATAATGCTTCATCGAGAATATCTGGTCTATTTGTAGATGCAATAACAATGACCTTATCATCAGTACAAAATCCATCTAATTCTACTAATAATTGATTTAAGGTTGATTCTCTTTCTTCATTTTTAGCAGGACTATTTGTTCTAGTACCTCCAATTGCATCGATTTCATCAATAAAAATAATCGATGGTGCATTTTCTCTTGCATCAAAGAAAAGTTTTCTTATATTAGAACTTCCTATGCCAGCATATAAATTAACAAAAGAGGCACCAGATGTTGCAAAAAATGGAACACCTGCCTCACCAGCAATAGCTTTAGCTAATAGAGTTTTACCAGTTCCAGGAGGTCCATATAATAAAATACCTGATGGTAATTTAGCTCCCATTTTAATATATTTTTCACTATCTTTTAAAAAATCAATTATATCAATAATCTCTTCTTTGGCTTCTTCCATACCAGCTATATCATCTAATTTAACATTGCAATGTTTGATCTCAGTGTAAAACTCTTTACTATTATAAAAACTTTTTGAATGAGAATATAAAACCTTACTATTATTTATTTCAGTAATTGGTTTTAGAGTAATAGGAACATTAACAAAACAGTCAGTATAATTAAGGCCATTTAAAAATAAAGAGAAAATAACTAATAATATTTTTTTTTTTATCATTTAAAATTTAAATATATTAAAATTTTAAATATAAAATTTGAAATTTATATTTAAAAATTTAATAACTAATTATTACAATTATGAGTAAAACAATAGCAATTAAAAATAATAAAAATGAAATAAATGAATATATTTTAGTATCAGAAGAGGATTATAACAATGTTATAAAATATAAATGGAGATTATATATTACTAAAGATGGATATAAAAGTATTACTGGAAAAGTAAATAGAATAGATATTCGTTTAAGTCATTTTTTACTAGGAAAACCACAATGTGGAAATGTTATTGACCATATTGATAATAATTCTTTAAATTTTCAGAGAAATAATTTACGTGAAATAACCTATAGTGAAAATTCTCAAAATAAAAAGAAAACATCTATAGAAACTTCAAGTAAATATATAGGAGTTTATTGTCCTAAAAATAGTAAAAATAAAAATAAATGGAGTGTTCGATGTAGTGGTATTAATTTAGGATATTTCGAAAATGAAATTGATGCGGGAATACAATATGATAAATATGTCTTATTAAAATTCGGTGAAAAAGCAAATACTAATAATTTAATTTCATTTGATGAAGTTAAAGATTTGAATATTAATGATTTAATTCATCAAAAAAATAAAGAATTACCAAATAATATTTATAAAGATAGAAGTAAATATTTTTGTAGAATATTATATGAGAAAAAAACCTATAAATCTCCTTATGTTAATACTGTAGAAGAAGCAATTAAAGAATTAGAAATTTTAACTGAAAAAGTTAATGAATTAAAAAAAAATAAAGAGATAGAACATAATAATCAAGAAATTTCAAGAGATGAAAAAGGAAATGCAATTATTTACTTAAATAAAGATAAAACAAAATATACAATTGTTGATGATGATTTATGGCATGAATTATCAAAATATTCTTGGTATTTAAGATATGATAATTATATAGTTTGTAAAATTAATAGTAAAATGGTAAGAATGCATAGATATATACTTAACGCACCAAAAGAATTAAATGTAGACCATATTGATAATAATCCTTTAAACAATAAAAAAGAAAATTTAAGATTATGTTCGCAAAGTCAAAATTGTTTTAATAAAACAAAAACTATAAAATCAACAACAAGTCAATTTAAAGGAGTATCATTTTCAAAACAAAATAATAAATTTATGACTACAATATGGCATAACAATATTAAATATAATTTAGGTTCTTATGAAAACGAATATATAGCTGGTTTAGCATATAATTTAAAAGCACAAGAATTATTTGGTGAATTTTCAAATTTAAATAATATTGAATTAAATATTGAAAAATATGAAAAATATAAAACAGAAATTTTAGAAAACTGGAATAAAAATAAATCAAGCCAATTTGTAGGTGTTACTTATAAAGATAATTCATATATTTCATATATCACTCATAATAAAAAAAGAATATTTTTAGGTAATTATAAAAACGAAAATATGGCTGGTTTAGCATATAATCTAAAAAAAATAGAATTAAATAATAAAGATAAAAGTCAATTAAAATTAAATAAACTAGATTTAAGTAAAGAATTATACGAAGAATATAAAAAAGAAATTTTAGAAAAATGGAATAAATAAACATACTTTCTATATAAAGTTTTTATATAGATATTAACAAAAGCAGAAAAGAAGTATTATTAAATATTTTTTTGATAAATTTTTAGATTTAGATTTATAATATCATTATTAGTTAAAATTATACAAATGGTCTATTATATTGTTTTTATATTTATTTTAATAATTTCAATATTGATATATATCTATATAAATAATATTAAAATAGAGTTTTTAACAATTAACGATAGGAATAAAATTAAAAGACTTTTATATAATTCAAATTATTATTATAGATTTAATAAAATTGATTTTATAGTAAGAAAATGTAAAAATATAGATGATTGTATTAATTTATATTGTGATAATATAGAAACTTTTACAAAATATGAAAAACAATATTTAACAAATTTATGTAAAAAAATCAATAAAAAAATAAAGCAATTTTCAAAATTAAAATTAATAAAATGGAAATTTTGTAAATTAAATTCCAAAATAGAAAATGGTTATCCTCATACTCATAATGATATAATATTTATTTCACAGAATTTCTTTGAATATAATATGGAAGATAATTTAATAACTTTATTACATGAATTAATTCATATATACCAGAGATTTAATAAAAATAAAACAATTAATTTTCATAATAAAATTGGTTTATTTAAATCTAAATGTTTGTGTGATAAATTAATTAATCATAGAACAAGTCCAGATGACTTTAATAATGACCACTATATATTTAAAGGTTATTTAGTTAAGTCAAATTACTTTTATAATGCGAATAATTTATCTAATATGGACATAATTTTCGAGAAAGTAAATTCTAATTTGGATTTAAATGGTGATAAGATTTTAAAAAATTTGAAAATTGAATATGGAATTCAGATTGAAAGCGCAAATGAAGTATCAGCAAGTATAATTAGTCAATATATAATTAAAAATATAAAATTTGATAAGTATTTAAATAATTTTGATTTAGAGGTATATAAATATTTAAATTAAAATGGTTAATTCTACTAATAGATGTATTGAAATTATTAAAACTAAAGATAAAATAATTAGAAAATGTAAAAGACATGGAACTAAAACTGATAATTATTTATGTAAACAACATTATAATAAACATTATTTGTTAAAGGATCCAAAAACTATCATTGCAGAAGTTATGGAAGATATTTTAAATAATTTGAGTAAAAATAAACAGGACGATATTTGTTCTATATGTTTAGAAAACAAAAGAAATGAAGTTTCTATAACACCTATATGTTGTAATAAAAAACAAAATTTTCATTTACAATGTTTAGAGAAATTTTTATGTAATTATTCGGATAATTTCAATTGTCCTATATGTAGAACTAGTTTTACAACTGAAATAATCAGTAAAACTTTTTCGGAAAATCAAAAAAAACTTATGGTAAATAGATTAAATTATAATATCAATAAGATTTTATATAAAATTAAAAAAAATTATACTAAATTTATAGATAAATATAAAACTATTATTAAATATCAAACTTATTTAGATAGAACTTTTACACATATTTCAATAAATCAATATGATAGATGTAAATTATTAATTGATATAAAAAAAAATAAATTAACAGAAATTTATAAATTAATCTGTGAAGAAAATATATCTTTGGAAAATCAATTAACAAAGATGAATAAAATTAATAAGGATATTAATAAAACATTAAGAATTTTTAGTAGAATTAAATATTATAAATATTATATGAAAAATGTTTTAGATGAATTAAATTATTGAAAAAAATATATAAAGCTTAAATTAAAATAAAGATTAAAATGTTTAAATTATTTTTTTATTTATTTTTAGGTGTTTTGTCAAAAGTAACTTCTTATTCTTATGAAATAAGACAAAATAATAACATAAATATTATATGGAAAAAAAATGATAAAATAAACTATGCTTTTGATGTAAATGATTTTTGTATTGATAAATGTTCTAAAGATACATATATATATTTTACTTGGGATAATACAATATTAGATTATTATACTTATATTCAAGATGCTATTAATTATTTAAGTGATAATTATGATGGAGGAATGATTTATTTTGAAAATGGTTTATATTCTTTAAGTAATCAAATTAATATAGAATCAAATATATGTTTAATTGGTGAATCTAAGGAAAATACAGTATTTATATTAGAAGATAATGCACCACCTTTTACTCAAAGTGGATTATTTAGAAGTTTTAAAAGCGAAAATATAACTATAAGTGATTTAACATTAGATGGAAATAAAGCTAATCAGAATATACTATCTACATATGGGCGTTATGGTATTTATACAGAAGTAAATTACTATACATTTTTGAATAATTTAATTGTTAAAAATTTTCAAGGGTATGGTATTGATCCACATGGAAAAAAATCAGATTTAGGAATAAAGAAATGGGGAAAATATTTAATTATAAATGAATGTGAATCCTATAATAATAATGAAGGAATTACTATTGATCAAACAGAGTTTGTAACAGTTATATATAATAAAGCTCATGATAATAATCGACATGGAATTAATATTGTAACAGGTTCTCAAAATGGTCAAGTTATTTTAAATGAAGTTAGTAATAATGGTTACGAATTAGGATTAGGGTGTGGTATAACTATACAAAATAATTTAGATTTTGGTACAAATAATTGGGATCTACAAGAAAATACACTTAAAGATAATGCATTAGATGAAATTTGTGTAAGAGATGTTGAAAATATAGATATACTTAAAAACAATATAATTAACACTAATTTAATTGGTAATATTTATTGTTTTTGGACTGAAAATAATAAATATATAAATATTTTAGATAATTATTGTTATGCTAATAATTTTTTAAGAGATAAAAATAATACTAATATTGTTGTTAAAAATAATTTTTTTGAAAATAATATTAATCCATCTGATGATATACCAGATCCATTATGTAGTAATGGAATTATTAATAAAAATATATGTTGTTACGATAAATGTAGTTCGTGTGGAGGACTAGATTGTTCTAAAGATAAATTTGGAGGTGAATTATGTTGTAGTTCTAGTATAATTTTATCAAATAGATTTTGCAATGAGACATCTGCTCCTTGTATTATAACAGAAATACCTACAGAAATACCTACAGAAATACCTACAGAAATACCTACAGAAATACCTACAGAAATACCTACAGAAATACTTACAGAAATACCTACAAGTGCACCAACATTTAGTCCTACAATAATACAAACAGTAAAACCTACACTAAATAATACTACTAATAATTCTACTTTTAAATATAGTATTTCCAGTTTAATATATATATTTGTACCTCTTTTACTACAATTAATTTAATAAAAATATGTAATATAAATTTGAAGTACTCAATGTTTAATTTTATTAGATAAAAATAATTATTTAATATAGAAATAATATGAATACACAAAATATAGATCCTTATAAAGTAATAGGAGTAAAAAAAAATTTTACAATTGACGAATTAAGAGAAAAATTTAAAAAAATAGTTATAATACATCATCCAGATAAAGGTGGTGATCCAGAATTATTTAAACTGTTTAGTTTATGTTATAAGAAATTATTTCAAGAATATAAATTAAGAGAAACTGACAAACAATTTCATGAATTAAAATTTAATTCCAAAGAATATATAAAACAACAAAAAGAAAATAATTATTATAATACTAAAATAAACTATGAAAATAATGGAAGTACTAGTCAATTTTTAAAAAATTTTAATGAAACTTTTGATAAATTTAAAGTAGAAACAGTTTATGATCAAGGTTATGGTGATAAAATGATGTCTCATTCGGATATTAGAGAAGAAATCGATATCAAAAATAATATAGGAAAATATAATATAAAAAAATTTAATAATGAATTCGAAAAACAGGGAATAAGTTCTTCTAAAAATATTATTAAATATACTAATCCAGAGCCTTTAGTGTCAGTTAAAAATTTAGGATTTACAGAATTAGGTTTATCAAAAATGGATGATTTTAGTGGCGATAACGAAACTTTAAAAAAATTAAATTATACTGATTATATGAAGGCATACACAACCAATAGATTAATAACTCCAGAGATTATTTCAAAACGTAGGAATTTTAAATCTATAGATGATATTAAAGCTCATCGTGAAAAAATTTCTTATCAAATGTCAGACATTGATAGAAAAAAACAAGAAAAAATAGAATATTTAAAGAAAAAAGAAGAAGAAAAACGACAAGAATATTTAAGAGAACAAGATAAACTATATTTTAAACAATTTGAACAATCTAATAAAGCAATGCTAAGATATAGATAAATTTAATTAATCATTCATAATTTGATTTATATCAGCAAGTAATCCACATAATTGAATTTTAGATGTACCTTTGTTAGATAAATTAATATAACAATATGATATTTTAGAAATAATTTTAATTTTTTTATTGGCTTCACATTTTGTTGAATCGATATTTTTAATAATTTTAAAAATAACATTACATATATCTAAAGGTGAATATCCATCATCACATAATTTTTCGATTTTATTAATGGCTTTTAAAAAACTATCTGGATCACCGAATGAATCATAAATTAATTCTGTAATAATATTTTTTGGTGGAGGATCACAAATATTATTAACTGTATCTTCGTCAATATTATTATTATATGCCGAAGCAGCTTGTAAAACATTTACAGCTTTTCTCATATCCCCATTTGTAATAAATATTATATTTTCAATACCTTCTTTGGTATAGTTAATATTTTCTTTTTGACATATATATATTAATCTATCTTTCATTGAGTTTTGTTCAATTGGTTTATATCTTATAATACAACATCTACTATGAATAGCTTCAATAATCTGAGAAGAATAGTTACATAAAAATACAAATCTAGTTGATTTAGAATAATCTTCCATAATACGTCTTAATGCACTTTGTGCACATGTAGTCATATTATCACATTCATCGAGAATGACAATTTTATGTTTATTTTCTGGAAGACTGACCATTTTTTGTGCAAATACTTTAATTTTATTTCTTACAATATCAATACCTCTATCATCAGATGCATTTAATTCCATCACACAATCTCTATATTTATCTTGAAGAATTTGTTTTGCTAGACATAAAATACTTGTTGTTTTTCCTGTTCCTGGAGGTCCAACTAATATTAAATTAGGCATATTATTATTTTCTTGCGAAAATTGTTTAAAAAGTTTTACAACATTAGAATTTCCAGAAATATCATCAATTAATTGTGGTCTATATTTTTCAGCAAATGAATTGTTAATATTCATTATTTTAACTTTTTATATTCGAATAATGCTTAAATAAATTATTTTTAAATAATATTCAAATTTTATTTAACTTAGATAATATTTTTATTGAGATATTATTTTATTAATTGCATTAATTATTATATTATTTAAGAGTTTTGTATTAATTTCGAATAAATTAGAATCATAATTTAACGAAGTATAACTAATATTAATTTTATTATCTATTTCATTATTCAATATACATTTATAAGAATGTTCTATTAAATTAAATTCTTCAATAATTTCTTCCGAAAAAGATTCTACAATATTTTTGTCAAAAAAAATAATCAAAGGGGCACCGTTTAGTTTATCAAACAAAATATGACGTGCATTTGTAATATTATCCGAAATAAATACATTAAAATTTTGTTTTTCAAAATAATTTTTTAAAAATATAGAAGTTTTATTTTGATCTATTATTAAAATATTTAAATATCCTAATATTTCTAATATTAATTTTGTATTTTTTTCTATTATTTCTAAAGATGCAGGTTTATGCATTATAACCATAGATAGATTTATAGTTGTATTATATTTAATTATTTCTGTATCATTCATACTAGAACCTGTATGAACAATTATACCTATATTTGGATTTAATATTTTAATATTTTTAAGATAATCAAGCGAATTATCATTTTGTAGAAAAATATCTAATATTAAAATTAATATACTATTTTTACCTATTATTTTAATGGTATTTAGTAATTCTTCAATATTTGTTACAGGATAAATTATTGCATTTGGAATTTTTTTAACTATATAATTACTAAATATTTCAATCATTACTTTTGAATCATCACATATAATTATTTTAAGTTTATTTCTAATTTCATTAGGTATAAATACTTCGGATATATTTAGTGTTTTGATAAGAGGTATTTCAATCCAGAATATACTACCTTTATTATTATTATAAATATTTGATTGATAACCACAAGATCCATTTAATTTTTTACACATTTGATAAATTAAATATAAATTATTGTTACTATTATCTTTTTTTGTAAATAAAAATTTTTTTTTTTTTTTGGCGATACCACATCCTGTGTCAATAACACTTATTTTTAATATATTTTCTAAAAGGTTCAATTTTATTTTTATTGATCCTTCATCTGTATATTTTTTTGCATTTGTCAAAAGTGTTAAAAGAATTAAAGAAATCCAAGATATATCTGTTATATAAGTTTTTGTTTTATCAAATTCATTATCAATATCTATCAAATATTCAACATTTGTTGAATTAAAAAGTGTCGACATTATTTCGATTAATTTTTCTATTATAATTATTAAATTTGCACTTTCTAATTTTGGTTCAAGATTATTATATTCTAAAGTTAACTTGTTAATTAATATTTTCATCAATTCACAAGCTATTAATTGATTTTTTAAGGAATCTTTAATAAATATATCAAAATTATTATCATTTTTATTTATATGTATATTTAAGGATTCGATACTATTTATTATCATAGCTAAAATATTATTTAAATTTGTTATAAATTTATTTAAATCATCTTTTGTTAAGTCTAATATTTCTAAGTCCTTATTTTTATATTCTACAATTGAAGTTGAATTAATATTATTAATATTGTATTCTATACTATTAACAATAGGTTTTTTTTTTAAAATATAAGTTAATAAATTCTTAATTTTATACATACATATATTGATTTTAATTTAATAGCATAAATTTAGTTTTTTTCGAAATATTTAATATTTAAATTTTAAAAAAAATAAGATATTATTGGTATAATAAATTAGTTTAATCTTTTAATTTTTAATTTTATATATCAAGATCATCTTTTTTGAATAAGATAATTTTAGTATTTGATTCTTTTAGCATTTGTTGAGATATTTTGAAACTTTCACTCCATTTACTATCTGATAAATTTGGTTCAATTGTTACTAAAATACTTATTCCTACTTGTAATAGTGATTTCATACAATCGCTACAAGGAAACATTGTTACAAAAACTATAGAATTTTCTAGTTTAATTCCAGAACGCGCAGCATTAATAATTCCATTTAATTCAGAATGAATTACAAAAGTATATTTTTCTGGTCTTAACCATCTATTATCTGGTTCTGGTGCATTTCTAATAAAACCATTATATCCACAAGATAAAATTGCAAAATTATCTTTATCAATAAAAATACAACCAACCTTTGTAGTATCTTTACTAAATAAATTTGCCTGATATTTTGCTAATTTTAAAAATTTTAAAGCCTTTTCGCGTTTAATTTCAGAAACTTCATCAGTATTAGATGAATCCATTTTATAAATTAATCTATTATTTTTATTCAAATTTTTATATATTTTAATTAATTTGAGAAAATTTGAAAATTTATTTATTTAAAATTAATAATAGTTCTTAATTTATTAATGCAAATCGAAATGTAAAAATGGTCAAAGAAAAAATTTGTAAGAAAGTTAATGAATTAAATTATATTCTTACAATTTTAAATTTAATGTATCCTTTTAATAATTTAGTTGGTTTTATTAAAGAGTATCAATTTGACAAAAAAATAAAAGTAACTAAACAAAGATTATTTTTAAAATATCCATCTTGGGAATATATTTATACTATATTAGATTATTTTGTAATATTTATTGATAATGATAATAAGTCAACATATTTAAATTTTATCGAAACATATAAAACCGATTCAAATTTAAGAAATTATTATGAAAATTTAATTTATTCATAAATTCGTTATATTTTTGAATTTATATTTAAAGAAATTTTTTTTTGTATCAAAATGAAAACTATATAAAGCTAAGACATTAATATAATTCATAAAAAAACAAAAATGACTTCAGTAACTAAAAAAGTACTCGGCAGCCTCAATGCTCTCGCTCAAGAAGCAAAACTCGAAACTATCGACAAAGTTCATCTTGTTCTTTCTGAACATCCCGAAGTTGTCAATAAAGAACTTCTAGAAAAACTTATCCTACAAATTAAGGATTCTTTAGCAGCTGACCCCGATCCATTTGCTGCCATTAAGACTAAAGCTAAACCCAAAGTACCTCGCCCTCCTACTGCTTACAATCTTTTTATCAAAGAAAAAATGGGAGAACTAAAGAAAGAAAACCCTGATATGCCTAACACTAATCTCCTATCTCTTGCTGCATCCAAATGGAATGAACGTAAAAACGAAACCACTAGTACTGATGCTCCTAAAAAAACTAAAAAGGTTGTAAAAAAAACCGAAAAAGCCTAAATAGATTAGAAAAATATTAAATATTAGATTAAAATTTATTTTTAAATTATAAATAAATATTTATTTATAATAAATGTTAGCAATAATATTTATAGTTGTAATTATTTTAATATTGACAATTATATTTTCATTAGAAAATATACCTGATTCTGGTAATAAATCCAGAACAGCTGGTAAGAAACCCAAAACAGTTAGATTTGCAGATTCATTATCACAGACTAGAGTATTAGTGGAAAGAGCAGAAAGAGCCGAAAAAATGGCTCAAGCATCAGCAGCATTAGCAGCAACAAGAATACAAAGAATAGCTGCTGAATCTAGAAAAAAAGAAGAAGCAACACCACCACAAGGAAGATCTGGATCAGCATCAGGAGCACCACCTAGAGGATCAGCAACAGGAGCTGCTGCTGCATCAGGAGTACCATCAACACCAGAAAGAGGAGCAACAGAACAATCAGGAAGAAAATTAGAAAGTATATTAGAAGAAACAGCAAATAAGTTAAAAAAAAAAATAGGAGCATCACAATCAAGAACACCAGCAAGAAGAGGAGCAACAGCACAACCAGAAAGAGGAACACCAGCAAGAAGAGGAGAAGCACCACCACCAGCAGCAACAGGAAGAAGAACACCAGAAGCAGGAACACATAGAAAATCTGGATCAGCAACACATAGTGGTTTACCAGGAAGAGGATCAGTAGCAGCAGCACCAGCACCACCAGGAGCAGCAGCACCAGCAGGAAAAGGAGCAACAGCAGCAACACATAATAGTGGATCACCAAGAAGAGGATCAGTAGCAGCAGCACCAGCAACAGCAGCAAAACAACCAGTAGCATCACCCAGTGGATCGGCAACAGCAGCAACAGGAAGAGAAACACCAGGAGCATAACCTAGTGGAACAGCAACAGCAGGAAATCACAGAAGGGGGGCGGGGTAGTAAGGTGCAATAATAGTACGATCGCCAAGTTGCCAGCGAATAATAAAGTACTTGAAGCAAGAAAACCATTACATTTTACAAATAACACTAAATAATAGTAGTTTTTATAAACTGAATTTATTTAGCATAAATAAAAATACTAAACTTAAAAATAAGAAGAATATATAAAATATTTATTTTAGTAATTTATAAACAATATAAGAAATGCCTATACCAATTGTAATATTTCTAAATATTTTCGGATAATTAGTTAATTCTTTTTGCATCTCATTAATATTTAATTTATAACCAGATTTTCGGTAATAGTCTCTCACACCTATTCCAGAAATAACACTTAGTTTATAGTAACCATGCTCTTTAGAAATTTTTTCAGCTTCCTTTAATAATTTTTTTCCAAATCCAAAATGTTGTGCATTTTTGGTATCAGTTTTGCTATCAACAGGTGTCATTTTCGAATAAACATGTAATTCACGTATCAAAGCACAATTTTTAAGTTCTTCTGTAATTTCAGATTGACCACTAGGAATTCTTAATCTTAAAAACCCATATATAATCATTTCATCTTTAGAAGTATAACTAATAAAATATTCAATACCATCTGAAGCATTATATTTATGAATAGTTAATTTAACATTATCAGGATCCAACTCCTTTCCTTTAATTTCTCTACATCTTATACATTTACAAATATATCCTTTTTTTTTGAAGATTTTATGGAGATCATCCCGCATTGAAGGGTTAGTACACCCTGCGATAAGATAATTACTAGTAATATCTCTAACAACTCTATTAAGTCTAATCCAAGGATGAACTTTTCTCTTAAATTCAATTAATACATCTATTAATTTTTCATCTTCATATGGTACATAAGTTCCATCTTTATACCATTGTTCAATTTTAGTCCAAGGAACTACTGAACAAGGGTAAATTTTCAGTTGATCAACAGCTAAATCTGGATCATTAATTGCAGTATCTAACATTCTCCTATCCATTTCTGGTGTTGAAAAGGGCAATAGGGGCATGTAATGAGAATCGACTTTCAGACCGTTATCTTTTAACAGTTTAATGGCTTTTTTTGCATGTTCAATTTTATGTCCTCTATTAATTTTTTTTAGAATATAATTATCAGTATGTTGGACTCCTATTTGAACTCTTGTAACTCCAAGTCTTCTGAAAAATTTAATTTCGTCTAGATTAATACAATCAGGTCTTGTTTCAAGTGTTAGACCGATAATTCTCACATCTGCTGTTTCATTAATTTTTATTTCTTCCTCAACTGATAAGCGTGTCTCTCTGTTCTCAAAAATGGTATTTGCTGCATAAAAGATATCTCTGCAAAATTCTTCAACATATTCTTTCGGATATGAACTTATTGTTCCACCTAGAACAATTACTTCGATTTTCGAGTTTTTTACTAGTTGTCCACAGTGGACGTAGGTATTAATTCTTGTGCGAAATTGCTTTACACAATCAAAACCACATTTATTGGCTCTTAAAATACTTGGTTCTTGGGTTAAATAGCTTTTAGGTGGTGCTTTCCAGTCATTCTCTTCTAAAGCCGGTTCATTAGGACAGAAATGACAATTCCATAGGCAACTAAAAGGCTGCTTCTTTCTTTCTCCTGTCTTACTATCTGTATATTCAGGAAATGCTGCAGTAACAACTGTTACCACTAATACTCCCGATTCGCTTCGCATTGCTTTTTTTATAATAATTTTAAAGAATTCTGGTTCATTTAAATCTAGTTTATTATACATAAATATCAAATCTTCTTTTCGTATATAAACTTTATTAATTTTTGCAAATGCTTTAATGCGGCTTTGTAATTCACTCCATTTTCTAATATGTAAATTATTTAGAACAAATTCTTTTATTTTTTCTCTATATTCAGGATTATCATAATTATGAACAAATTTCTCGTCAGAAACATTTGTTGTCAAACCATAATCTTCGATATCCATTTTTAAAAAGTTATTAATAATAAATTTTATTTAAATAGTCAAATTTTAGTTAATGCTCTATAGTATTCAATTAATTAATTTTCGATAGAAACTTTTATGAATATTTAATTCTTATTAAATGTCTAGTTGTTTTATTATGTATATCAATTTGTTGTTTTTTAAATGATCCAAAATCACATTCTTTACAATAATACCTAAAGTATTTTTCTCTTTCTTCTTTCGAACTATGTTTTGTTAATTTATGATTTTTTAAACCTTCACTATGTTTTGCTATATAATCACATTCTGTACATTTTTTATCTAAACTTTTTTTTTTTTTTATGATGATACCATTATTTTTATGTTTTAAAGTATTAATATGTTGATTCCATTTACTTTCATAATTACAAGAATAATTACAAGAACTACAATAAAATTTAGACATATTTAAATTAATTATATTAAATAATTTTTAAATAATAATAAATTATTTAAAGAAATATTATTTTTATTAATATAAAAATGAAAGAAGAAAATGGATACATTTATATATTATATCATAGAGCTTCTAAAAATTTAAAAGAAAATATTTATAAAATTGGAAAAACTAAAAATTACAGAAATAGATTAAGAGGATATACTAAAGGCTCAGAATATAAATTAGTAATTTATGTTAAAGATTATAATAATCTCGAAAAAAAATTGATTACAATTTGTAAAAATAAATTTATAACAAGAAAAGATTATGGTTCAGAATATTTTCAATGTAATATAAATGAATTATTTAAAACTTTTAAAGAAAATAGTTTTATAATTGAAATAATTAAAAATGAAATTAAAAATGGAATTGAAAATAATAATGAAATTTTAGATCAATCTGAACAAATTAAAAACGAAATTGAAATTAATGAAGAAATTTTAGATCAATCTGAAGAAATTAAAAATGAAAATAATAACAAAATTATAGAGCAATCTGAAGAAATTAAAAATACAAAAGAGCTTTTAGAAATCAATATTACAGAAATTGATACTAAGTCTAAAAATGATAATTTAATTTCAATTAATAAAAATAAAGAATATATATGTAAAAGATGTGGTTATAAAACTGAGTATAAACATTGTTTAATTAAACATTTAGAAAAAATAACTGAATGTACAATATTATTAGATGATATTGATAGAGTAATATTATTAGATGAATTAAAAGAAAGAGAAAAAAGAACTATAGTTAAAAAACAATATATATGTAAAAAATGTGGTAAAGAATTATCAACAAGACAAAATAAATGGAAACATGAAAAAATATGTAAATTTAAGGAGAATAATAAAATTTTTGAATTAGAAAATAAACTGAGTGAACTTACAAAATCAGTAGAAACTTTGATTCTAAATAAACAGGCAAAAATATCTGATAATATAATAATTATAAATGATTTAAGACCATTTGGCAAAGAAAATTACGAATATATAACAGAAGAGTTTATATTAGATACTCTACATCATAATAAAGATTTTGTTTTTACAATATTCAAAAAACTTCACTTTAGTATTAATCATCCAGAAAATTGGAATTTTTATATTAGTAATTCTAGAAGTAATAAAGCAAATGTTTATAGGGGTAAAAGGTTTGAATTAGAAGATAAAACAGAATCAATTAAAGAATTAATAAATAATATTATAAATTTTTGTAAAACTTTTGTAAAAGATTTGGAAAATCTTCCAGATATTGAGAAAAGAGTTTTATTAGAAAGTTTAGATGAATATATTAATACAAATAATAGGGAATATGACATAAATAATTTAATTAAATCTATAAGTGAATGGGCATATAATAAAAAAGAAAAAATTGAATTAATTAACAAACAAATAAACAAAAAAAATCGTGAAGAAACAAAAATTATTCTTAATAGTGATAAAGAATAATAGTAAACCAAAAACCTTTATAATAGAGTATAATAATAAAATATAAATAATTTAAAGAAAATGGAATTAAATTTGATAAATAAAATTGATTTAAGTATATCTATATAAGTTTATATTATCTGAATAATATTATCAATATATTATTAAAGTATGTACTATACAATAAGTAAAGCTATCCTATATTTAAGTCTAATATGTAATTATTTTGAAAATTTAAATAGTTTAATAATAAAAAATAGTATTAAAATATCTAAATCCTCTAGTAATAAATATCAAAGTACAATGATTTTAAACAAATTAACTCAACAATTTAATATAAGGAGTACAATAATAGAAATGAATAAGGATATTTATTCATTTTTGAAAGAAGAGAAAAGTTTTAATACTCGTAAAACAATTTTAAATTTTCCAGGTTTAAATAATGCAACACATATAAGTGAATTTGATATAACCTTTGTAAATAATTTAGAAGAAACGAGTGAATCAAAAAAAACACTATTTTATATTCCCGGTTTAGATATGAGTGCAGTATCATTTTTCCCTCATTTTCTAAGTATGAAATCAGAATATAATATTCATAGTATAGTATCAGGTTTTAATTCAAATGCAAATTTTGATGATATCTGTATAAATATCGAGAAATATATAAACGAATATATTCCAGAAAATAAAGAAATGGTAATAATAGGTGAATCATTTGGTTCATTACCAGCACTTCATATAGCAAGTAAATTCCAAAAGAAAAGAAATATAAAACTAATAATAATAAATCCTGCAACTTCATATTATAAAAGTATCTGGTATGAAAAAATAAATAATATAGGTAAAAATATGTCAAATTCGGTATTATTAGATGTAATATCTTATGGACCATCAATAATAGAAATATTTAAAAGTATTGATTATTTAAAAAAGAAATTTCCAAAAGAATCGAAATACCACACATATGCCTATTTTTATGTTTTCATAAATATTTTTAATATTTCACCACAAATTATTCATCATAGAGTAACAAATTGGATTGAAATGGGAATAAACTCGATTGAAAAAAATAAAACTGTATCAAAATTAAAATGTCAAACTTTATTATTAGCTGGAGAAGACGATAATTTTTTGCCATCAGCAGATGAAGTCCAATATTTGTCTACAATAATTCAAAATTCGAAATATATAATAATTCCTAATTGTTCTCATTATATTTCAATAAATCATTGTAATCTACATAAATTAATAGAGAAACATTTTTAGTTATTAACAATAATTTCAGTCAAAATATTATTTTGCATATTTCTCCATAAATTATCTTTTATATCAGCTTTGGTTAATATTATTTTATCATTTTTCATAATTAATTGTATTTTATTATATTTATTTTTTTCATAGTCTAGAGTAATATGGAAGAATAGATAAAATTCACTATTATTATAAGCATGAATAATACCATTAGGGAATTCACCATCTTTTCTACTTCTTCCAATAATAGTAACATTAATATTTAAAAATTCAGCTAAAGCTAAAATTTCATAAGTGGAGTAATAATAATCAGGATTATCAAAAATAGATTGTAAAGTAATCCATGAATCATCAGATAAATTTTTGAAAAGATTTTTAAACCTTATATTATTTTTTTGAATATCAAGAAAATGTTGTTTATTTTGAATATAATCCATAGCTCGTTTATTATTAAGAAATTCTTTCAAAATATTGACAGTAGTTTTATTATGTAGTTTAAAACTAGCAATTTTTTTAAATAATCTTAATAAGTATTCGTTATTATATTGTTGAGCAATATTAATTTTATAATCTTTCATCATAATACCCCAAGGTGTTTTAGGTAAAATTTCTTCATAATTTTTAGTAATAATATCACCCCAATCTTTCAAATCTTTATTTAATTTAATATCAATATAATTAATAGAATCTTCGATACTATTAAAAATAGTTTTAAATGGATTATCAATAGATTTAATAATATCAGTAATTTTATTAGCTTCTATATCTTGTTGATCAAATAATATTTCATTATCTTGTAATTTCATTTCGGATAAATTAGTTTTAATAATAACAGAAATATCTTTATATAAAATTTCTTCAGTAATAGTATTAGTTAAATCTTCGTCCAAAACAAAGTCAATATCTTTATCAAAGTTAATTGCTAGATTTTTGATAATATCTTTAATCATAAGTCTTTTTTGATTTAAACTAAAAGGATTAAGAGGATGTTTAATATGATTTATTTCTTGATAAATAGAAGGATTAGAAATAATAATATTAGAAATAATTAATAAAACATTATTTATAATATTTTCCTTTTCATTATTTAACTGATTATATATTTTTTCTTCATTTTTAATTTGATAATTAATAAAAATTTCTTCATTAATTCTGGATAATGAAACAACATCTTGTATAATTTCATTATCATAATTTTTATTTAAATTAATAGGTATCAAAATACTCTCAAAGTATTTAATATCTATTAATATTGCTTCTAATTTATTATTATTTTCGATAATTTCCGATATATTATAGAAATTAAAGTGTCTATTATTACTAAATAAAAGATGATTTATCTTATTATAAAAATTTGTTAAATATTTAACATTTTCAGTTATATTTTCAGAATCTAGAGAAACTTTTAAATTATAAATATCTTTCAAATAAATTAATTTATATTTTAGAGTATATATAGTATTGTATCTATTAAATGGTATAAAAAGATTATTATTAAGTATAAATCCAACAGATTTAAGATCAGTAGTTATAACTAAATATTTAATAGCATATTTGTTATTAACAAGTGCTAATATAATTTGTTCTAATTTTCTTGGATTAATATAATGTTTAAATAATTCTATATTACAATTTCTTCTATACAAATTAATAATATTATTAATTTTATTATTATCCATTAAAGTAAATTGTTTTGTTTCTTTAATAGACCCTTTAACTAATTCTATATGCATTAAAGGTTCATATATAAAATTACTTTTAATTATAAATACAAAAGGTTTAAGCAAATCTACTTCATATTTAGCATCATAAAATTTAGAACAAAAAATGAATGTATTATTACTTTCATAATCTTCATTTAAAATAATAATATTATATTGATTTTGGTTAATAAAATTGAATTTCGGAGAGAATAAATCTAACATTTCTTCTGGATTCTTTGGAATATCAGATTGTAAATAATATTGAAAATTAGTAAAAGAGTTAAAAATAATATATTCTCTTAAAATTTCTTTTTTTAAATCAATAATATGATAATCATCATTATCGTCTAGTTTAAATTGTTTTAATTCATTAATATATTCAACTAAATGTTTTAATCCTAATTTTTCGACATATTTTTCATTATTATTAATCCAAGTTTTAAAATCGTTAAATTCATCTTTCATATAGATATTTCTAGTTTTAGTATAATAAATTTTTAATGTATTGCCGTTATTTAATCGCAAATAATCTAATGGTTCAAGTTTTTCAATAATAATTTTAATAAGATCTTTGATATTTTTAATTTCATTATTATCTAATAACATAATTAAGGATGATAAAAACATATCGTTAATATCTATAACACCTTTTCTAACAAAAGATTTAGTGTCTCTAGTAATAGACCCACCTTGATTATTTGATTCATTTTGCAATAAAGAAGATATAATAGGAGGTAAAATACTATATCTATTAGTAGGTGTAACAACATTCAATCTATTAAAAATATATTTCTCATTTGATTCTTCTTCATCTTTATTTTCTGCATTTTTTTTTTCCTGAACATTCTCTTTTTCTAAATCATCAAATATAGTTTCTAGAGTATCTTTTTGTTTATTTTTAAAACAACATGGTAGGTTATAATTATCTGGATGTTTTTGACCTTTTCCCTTCCCCAAGTATCCTGGGTATCTTTTTTCAAATACTTCTTCATCATCAATAATTTTAAAATCAAATTTCATTGGATCTTCACCTTCGGGACATTTACCATTATTTTCTTCTAAATATTCTTGAGTAACTGAGACATGTGAAATAGGGCACCATATTGATGGACAAATATAATAATTTTTTTCCATTAAAGTAGGTGTACTGCCATATTTTAAATAACCAGTATATGATTTAGGAAAATGTTTATCAATATATTGTTTTTCCTCTAATGTTAATATAACTGGTTGTCTATTATTTTGACATTGTTTAGAATAACCAGCAAATTCTTTTGAACCTTTAAAATTAAATAAAGTAGGATCAGCTTCATTTAATTTTTCTAATATACTCATATATAGATTTTTTTTTTGTTCTGTTGTTTTTGGTTTTTCTTTATTTTTTTCTTGTTGTTCTTCATCTGTAATAAATTCAACAACATTAACATTTCCTGTTTCATCATCATAGTCGGGTATATAAATATTAGATTGAATTGATCTAGAAGATGTACTACTATTTGATGATGCCAAAGATACCGAAGAATTTTCCAAATTTACAGATGATTCTAATGATGAAACTTGTTTTTCTGAGTGTTTATCTGATATATTATTGATATTGGATAAAGATATTTTATAAAGACTATTAACTAAATTTCTAATTCTACAAAATTCATTATAGGAATTAACATTATTAAAAATTACTTTATTTTTATAAAAGTTAAGAATAATAAAAGTTCCTATAAAAAATTTATTCTCAAATTGTTGTAAATCTTCTGCATAATTATTATATAATTTATATAATTCGATAGCTTGATCATTAGTTATTAGAAATTTTTGAATTAATAATTCTATTATAGTATTTTCTGGTTTATCTTTATTTTTTTTGAGAAATTTATAAACATCTTTTTCAGAGAAATATGCATTTATTCTTTTATATTTAAATTTAATAAGATTAAGATGTTCCATTTTTTCATTTTCAATTTTTTCGAAATATGGATACATATAATTAATTAATGAACTAATTTCCTCTTGTTCAAATGTCTTAACTAAATTTAATTCTAAATTTAAAGTAAAATTATAAATATTAATTAAAATATTAGATTTATCAAAAATTTCATCTGTTAATATTGGATATATCAAAGAATAATCTTTAATAATAGTTTTAACAAATTTATTTATATTTTCGAATGATTCTATTAATTCATTTAATGTAAATCTTTCGTTAATATTAAAATTATAAACTAAATTAATATCTAAATTTTCATTTAAAATAATTGATATAAATTTATTATAACTACCAAATCTTTTTATAAAATATTTAAATAATAAAGATTCTTTAGGTCTTTCAATTATTTTGCTTTTATTTAAAGTCCATTCTTTAAAATCCTCAGATTCGATAGTTTTAATATCTTGATTATCATATATCTTATTTAAAGATTGTTTTATAACTTTATATTTATTATTGTTTTTAGATCTAAATTTAATAAATGGTACAAGATTTATAGTTTTAATATTTTTAAAAATAGTTTCAAGATTTACATTATTAATACTATATATTGGTTTAATAATTATTTTAAGATATTTTATATATTCCTGTGAATTATTGGTAGCATTCATTTGAGTTTTATTAATTCTTTCATCTAAACTATTTAATGTTTTTTTAATGTTATCTATGTTTTCTATTGTACTCAAAGGGAAATATTTATAATTTAACGATTTAATAATTGGTTCATCTAGTTTTTGTTTTTTAGCATATTCTAATAAATCTGATTTTAAACATAAATTGAAAACTTTTGTATTATATGTTAATGTTTCCAATAATGACTTATCATATTTAGTTGTTTTATAGAGATATTTTTTTTCTCCCGACGATGTTACAAATTGATTATCTAAAAATAAGGAACTAGGATCAAATGGGTTTGGTTCTATATTAATAGTTTCTAAATTATTACCATTATAATCAAAACCGATTTGTTGATTAATAGTTAAATTATTTATCTTAGTTAAAACATTGTATAAAATTATTTTATTTACATTTTTATCTGAAATTTTAGAATCTAAATCTACATTAAATAAATTCTTACAATTTTTTATTATTAATTCTTTTGGTAATAAATCTAAATTACCAAACATTAAATTTATTAGTTCTAATAAATCATTGGAAGATACATTACTTTTAGAAAACCATATATAAATATTATCATCTTCCTTAACATCAAAAATTGAATGTAATCTCGCTTTAAAAATACTAAAAGTTTCGTCAGGATAAATTGTTTCGAATATTAGATTTGAATCCTCTATATAATTTTTAATTAAGTTAAAATCTTCTTCTGAATATTCATCCTTAATTATATTGATTTCCTTTTGAGAAGCCTTCTTTTTAGACATTTTTTTTAATAAACTTCTTATATCTTCATCAATGGAATTACTTAATAATAATTGTTTAGTATTTACACCTTTTGAATTAAATAAATTAGCTAAAAAAACTTTTCTATTTATATTATATTTTTCATTACACGAAATCATTTTAAAATTTGATTTTATATATTAAAATATTTTGTTTTCATATAAAAGTTTAACAATAATAAATATTGAAATGGAAAACCTATTAGGTGATCAACCTCAAGCATTTGAAAAATTACAAACATTTATTAATCAAAACAATACTAATATTTTTAAATTATTTGGTAGTGCAGGAACTGGAAAATCAACTGTTATTGCTCTATTTATATTAGATTTAATTAAAAATAAAAATTTTACTAATAAAATTTACTTTATAGCATCTACTAATAAAGCTGTTAAAGTATTAAAAGAAAAAACAAAATTTATTGAGAATAAAAACATTAATTTCCAGACAATTGATAAATTTTTAAATTGTATTGAAAGAATTGATGAGTTTGGTAAAACTTACTTTTGTCCGAAAGATATTCGAGGTATTCTGATTAAAAATAAGATATATTATATTGATGATACTAATAATTTAGAAAAAATTAAATTAATTAAAAGAGATGGTTCTATTACATATAATCCTTTAAAATATTGTTCTACAAATATATTAGATTTCCTAGATTTAGAAGATATAGTAATTATAGATGAATGTTCGATGTTATCTAATGATAAATGGAATCTTATTAAAAATTTTTGTAAATGCAAAATTATTTGTATGGGAGATAAAAATCAATTGGAAGCTATATACGATAATGATGATAATAATGAAAGTCATATTTTTATAGAAGATAATGAACTTTATAATCAATTTACCTTTGAATTACACAAAATTTTAAGAACAGAAGATTCTGATATACATAAAATTTACGAAAAAACTAGAAGTTTTATTGATAAAGATTTACATCCTTCATTATTAGAAGTATATAATGGATTAAAAGAATGTAATATTAATAGAACTGGTCTTAAAGAAATAGTTATTAATCAAATAAAAGATTACCTAGAAAATAATGATGATTTTGTTGTTCTGAGTTATCGTAATAAAAGTGTAAACGAATTTTCAAAAATTATTGATAAATGTTTGGAAGATACTAAAATCAAGAAATTTGGTTATTTTTTAAACACTAAATACATTATGAAAACGCATTATAATAAAACTTTAACAAATAATACTGAATTTGAAATTCTTGATGTCATTAAAGAAAATAATCAATATATACTAAAAATTATGACAGAAAATTCACAAAAAATGGATTTAATTATTTATGATAAATTAGAATATGATAAAATGACAAGTTCAATATTATCTAATATTAATAAACTCAGAAAATTTAAAATTACTAAATCATCTATTGAGAAAAAAAATATCATTACTTTAGCTCAAACTATTATTAATGAAGATCCTATATTCAATAAATTATATAAAGATATTATTGAAGGAGCAATTATTAAATTAAAGCAAGATTTACGAACTTGTATTTTAAAAAATGAAGAAATATTTTCCCTTTATTACAGCCTTAGTATATATAAGAGTCAAGGACAAACCAATCAATATTCTATAATTAATATGAGAGATATTTATGATACAAAAATGACTACTTTACAACAAAAAGCTCGCCTTTTATATGTTGCTTCTACTAGAAGTTCTAAAGGAATTCTATATTTTATTTAATGGGTTTATATCTTAAAAGTACATTTTTTAAATCATTAATTGTAAAAGGTTTTAACAATCTATCTGTCATACCACTATCAAGACATTCTTTAATTTCATTATCAAATATTGATGCAGTCATTGCAATTATAGGAACAGTTTGATTATATTGTCTTATTTGTTTTGTAGCTTCTAAACCATTAATTTCAGGCATATATACATCCATGAAAATAATATCAAAATTTTTTTTTTTGTTAATTCTATAGCTACATTGCCATTATTTGCTAAATTATACTTTTTTATATCCAGTTTTTCTAACATTTTAGTGATTATTTTAATATTTATTATATTATCTTCAGCTATTAATATATTTATATCATTTAAATTTTTATATTCTATTTCATTTATAGAATGTATAGAATTTTCTTTTATTGGAATATTCTTTATAGGTAGATTAATAATAAATGTTGTTCCTATTCCATAAATACTTTCATATTTTAAATTACCTCCCATTAATTCTACTAAATTTTTTGTAATGACAAGACCCAAACCAGTACCTTGATACATTCCATCATATACTCTAGAAAACATTTTAAATAACAAATGTTTTTTTTCATTAGAAATTCCAATACCTGTATCTTTAATTTTAAATGTTAATTCATCTTTTTTGTTTGTTATTTGATAATCTATATATATAGAACCATTTTCATTTGTAAATTTAATTGCATTAGAAATTAAATTAAATATAATTTGTTTTAATCTTTGGAAATCTAAATATAGATACATTGAATCTAAATTATCTAAATTAGAAGTTTCATAAATATGTATTTGTTTAGATTTTAATAGTATTTGTATCATATCAGAAATTTCCTTTTTTATTTTAATAAAATCATAAGTATAAGGTCTAATAATTAATTGATTATTAATTATTTTAGAAAAATCTAGTAGATCATTTATTATTATTGATAATGAATTTGAACAAGATTTTATAATATTTAAAAAATCTTGTTGTTCTTTATTATAATTATCATTTTGTAATAATTCTATTGAACCTATAATTCCATTTAAAGGTGTTCTTATTTCATGACTCATATTACCTAAAAAATCTGTTTTTGCTTTTCCTGCAATTATTGCTTCTTCTTTAGCTTTAACAGCTTCTTCTTTAGCTTTAACAGCTTCTTCTTTAGCTTTAACAGCTTCTTCTTTAGCTTCAATTAATTCTTTTTCTCTTTTTATTTTATGTGTAATATCTCTAATAATTAATATTACAGAAGGAATATTGTCAATTTCTGTTTTACTTAAAGAAATATCTATATAAAATAATTCTCCATTTTTTCTCTTTGCTTGTAAAGGTTTATTTGGTAATCTTCTATCTTTTTCAAAAAAATCATTTATATATGTTTTATGATATTTTTTATGAGAATCAGGTATTAAAATATCTATTGAATTCATTAATAATTCATCAGAATTATAACCAAACATATCATCTATTTTATTATTTTTTATTTGAATAATTCCATTTCTATCAACTATTATTATTCCATCGACAACTGAATTTAAGATAAGATTAAAATAATATAATTGTTTTAATTCTCTTACTTCTCTTACAATTGCTATTACAAATATGTCAGTTTCTAAATTAACATAAGATAAACTAACTTCTATAGGTATTAATGATAAATCTTTTTTTAGTCCATTAAATATTCTACCTATTCGTTTATATGGTTTTGAGAAATATTTTGATATATAAATATTATGAATATCTCGAAACTGTTCTGGTATTATTATTTCTAGTTGTTTATTTAGTAATGTATCAGGTAAAATATATCCAAAAATATTATTAACAATATTATTACATTTTATTATTTGATGTTCTTTATTTATAACTAAAATACCATTTGGTGATATATTTACAAAATTATCTAAATCTTTTTCTGTATAAACATTTGAATTATCAAAATCCATTATTTTAATATTTATATATTAATTTTATATTTAATAAAATTTGACAACATACATTTATAAATATAATTATCATTTAATTTGTTAAAATTTTCTATTAAATTATGTCTGAAAAATACACTCTAATTGAAAAAACTGATACTTATTCATTTTATCGTAAAAATGATAAATATTCTGTTTATTATTTAGTTGAAGGTAAAAAACAAGATGTTCTTAAAAGAATTGAAAAAGAACAACTAGAATATCATCCTTGTGGTTATGGAACTAAATTTGATAAAGTAAATGATAAAAATGATGATTGGGTTGTTTATACAGGTTGGAGATCACAATCTTGTGATTAATTTATATGAATTTTACAATTAATTATCTTTAATTATTAAGTTTTTCCCTAATAAATAGAAAATATCAAAATTTGAATTTTTAAATATATTTTTTTATTTAAGTGTATAATGTGGAATTAATATAATATTTGTCTTATTTAAGTGATAATTATGAGTATTTCTCACAAAAAGATGCGTGAGATTAAAGAGATTTTACCTACAATTATTAGTAATCCTGAAGAAACTAATAAAGTATACGAATTTATTAAGGATTTTTTTAAATATAATGAAAAGAATGGTTCATACAAAAAAGATAAATATGAAATATATACTAAACCATATTATGAAAAGAATAAGGAAAGAATTAATAAAGCATCTGTAGAAAGAAGGAGGAAAAAGAAAGCAGAACAGAAAAATTTAGTAGAAGATACCAAAAATATAGAAATTTCCTTAAATAATTTAAGTGTGAAATAATTTAATTATGCGTTCAAAAAAACTATTTAAAGATATATTAGTAATATAAATTTATAAGACAATTTAAAATGGAAAAAACTTTAGCAGAACTTTTAGAAAACTATAGTGTTTTATCTTCTAGTGAATTCACACATACTTCATTAACTGGAGGTAAGTATTATATACCTATTGAAAAAACTGATTTATTTTATAGTTTATATGCTAACGAAATTTATAAAGGCAATATCCTTTCTTTAACAGAAAAACATAGAGATTTAGGACCAATACTAATTGATTTAGATTTCAGATTTACACAAAATATTAGAATCATTACAAAAGAAATTATCGAAGAATTTATGAGAATTTATATGAATGAAATTTCTCAATGGACAGATACTTTTGATAAAGAAATTTTTATTTTTCAGAAACCAAATATTGCAAATAAAGGTAGCGGGTATAAAGATGGTTTACATATTATTATTCCTGATATTATTACTGAACCTAATATTCAATTTATTATTAGAAAAAATATTTTAGAAAAAGTAAAACATCTCTTCAATATTTTTACTAATTCTGTTGAAGATATTATTGATGAAGCAGTTATATACAAAAATAATTGGTTCTTATTTGGCTCTACAAAACCAAAAGCCGAATTATATGATATTAAATATATTTATAAGTACAATAATGATAAATTAATTGAAATTACAGATGATATTACTTTAGATATTTATGATAGTATTATTAGATTTTCAATCAGAAATAAATTTAATAAAAGTTTTATTTATGAGTCAAAATTTGATGATATTAATAAATTGAGTAATTTACAAGATAATTTTATTAAAAATAACAAAAATACGGAAAAATACAATAATACGAATGTTGAACTAGATTTTGTTAATGATTTAGTTGATATTCTTAAATTTGAAAGGTGCGAGAATTATGATGATTGGATTAAAGTTGGATGGTGTCTACATAATATTGATAATTCTCTATTAGATACTTGGATAAAATTTAGTGAACAAAGTAGAAAATATATAGACGGCGAATGTGATAAATTATGGGATAAAATGAATAATACTGGTTTAGGTATTGGAACATTAATTATGTGGGCAAAACAAGATGATGCTAATAAATATTATCAATTATTAAGTAAACATAGAAAAGTTAGTGATAATATTAAGAATTGTAATTGTAGTCATATTGATATTGCTAATGCTATTATATCTTTATTAAAAGATGAATTTGTATATGATAACAAACAAAAAAAATGGTATAATTATAATGGTGTTTTTTGGTCAATCGATGATGATGGACTAAAATTGCAAAAAACTATTATGACTAATATCAGACAACAATTTACATTTGCATTATTTGATATTTTTAATGAAGAAGATAATATTACTGAAGTTAATAGTATTAATAGTAGTAATCCTAAATTAAAAAGAAGAGATATTATATTTCTTATTCGTAATAAATTAGGTGATTGTTCATTTGTTGATAAAATTAAACAAACTTTAAAATGTTTATTATGTATTGATAGATTTAGTCAAAAGTTAGATAATAAAACTAATTTATTGGCTTTTAATAATAAAATATTAGATTTAGATACTAATGAATGGATTGAACCAAGACCAGAATATTATATATCAATGACTACTGGATATGATTATATTGAACCATCTTTAGAAGATATAGAATTTATTAGAACTGAACTATTAAATAAAGCTTTTCCTTTAGAATATAAAAATGAAGGTGATTTATATTTAACAATTTTATCTACAGGATTAGTTGGGCAAACTCTAGAAAAATTTACTATAGCAAATGGATCAGGTGGAAATTGTAAAGGTGTAATTAATGAATTGGCACATATGAGTTTAGGTAATTATTCATATGTAGGTAATGCGTCTACACTTACAAATAGTTTAGATGATAAAGCAAATCCAGCTTTAGCAAATCTTAATAAGAAAAGATTAGCATTTTTTACTGAAGCTGATTCTAGTAAAAAATTTAATGTATCTGTAATAAAAACTATTACTGGTGGTGGAAAAATTAATACAAGAGCACTATATTCAAATGATACAGAAGTTAATTTATGTGTTACTACTATTGGTGAATGTAACGAAAAACCATCGTTTGATAAAGTAGATGGTGGTTTAGCTAGAAGATTACTAGATTGTCCTTTTAGAAGTGAATTTAAAGAAAATCATGAAATAGAAAACTCAGTAAATAAATATACCTATTTAGCAAATCCATATTTTAAAACTAAGGAATTTACACAAAAATATAAAATAGTATTTTTTGAAATATTGAGAGAATATTATATGAAATATTGTGAAAATAACTATGTATTAAATATTCCTGAAAGTATATTAAAAAGAAATAAGACTTATCTCGAAAGTAGTGATGAATTTTATTCATGGTTTGATGAAACTTTTGAGACAGCAGATAATGTTTTTATACAAGTAAAAGAAGTTTATGATATATTTAAGTGTAGTCAATATTACAATAATTTAACCAAATTAGAAAAGAAATATTATAATTTATCTAATTTTCGTGAAAAAATAAGTACAAATTTACACTTAAAAAATAATTATAAAGATACATATCAATTTACAGAAAATGGTATTAAAAAGTTTAAAAGAAATGTTATATTATATTATAAAATTATAGAATAGGGATAAAAAGGGGATAATCATTTTTATATAGAAATAATCATTTTTATAGGAAAATATATTTTTTTTTATAATATATTTTAAAAATATATTTTTATTTATGTCAAATATTTTAATTTTTTTTTTATTTTCCTATAAAAATGATTATTTCTATATAAAAATGATTATTATCTTTTCAAATAGTAACTAATTTTATATTACTTTTAAAGACCCTTTATATCTTTAAATATAAACTAGATTTAGATGAAGAAACTTATTATAAATATAAACAAGAGATTTTAGAGAAATGGAATAACTAAATATTATTAATCATATTTATCTTCTTCATTGCTCTCATCTTTCTTTTCATCATACGTAGGATCATTTAATATATTAGAAGTTATTTCTATACCACAATATTTAACAGGTGTTTTACTATAATCAATTGGTGTATAAATACCAATATCTACAGCTTCCTGTAAAAACCATCTAAAATTTTTCCAAAATTGCTTTGTATGATTTAGTTCCCTAGTTAAAAGATGACTTTTTTCGTGTAAATACGGATATAAAAGGGTATTAAAATCAAGAATAGAATTAGTATTTTTTTGTCGTAAACACATAACAATAGAATTTTTATTAATAGTATAACTGGTATATTTATTGCTATCAGTTCCTTCCGAAAGAGCATCGGGATCAAAATTCTGTTGTAATAATTGGACTCTTTCATCATTTGGATATTTTTCTTGCAAATGTTTTATAATCTTAAAAGCCGATTCATTAAGGCGTGCAAGCATATCTGCAGCTTGTTGTTTATCGGGAAGATTTCTAACAATATATCTTCTACCATCAATATTTGAAACTACCATTGTAACTTCTGAATTAATAAAGGTTTCATCAACATAATATGAAAGACAAACAATAACTATAATAATAATTAAAATTTCTTTGTGCATTATTATTTCTTTTATAATATTATTTTTTTTGTTTTGAAATTTAATAAAAATTTGAAAATATTTTGTTAAAAAAGTTATATAAAAAATATAGTCTAAGTGTAAGTGTATATTTAATGAGTTTAATTTTCCAATCAATAGATTGGGTAGCGAGAGATGTAGGAGTAGAATATAATAATGAGAATTTTCAGGATAGTGATGGTAAATATTACAATAATTTAAGTGAAACTTTAGAAATTCCTAAATATATTATTAAAATTTTTGGGAAAACAGAAGATGGTGATTCAATAGCAGTGAATGCATTATCATATACACCTCATTTTTATATCAAAGTACCTAATAAATTAACAGACAATGAATTAGATAATTTTAGAAAATTTGTAGAATCAAAAATACCTTTAAGATTTTGCATTAATAAGGAAAAGGATATTTACCATTATGTAAAAAAGTCCCTACACGATGTAGTACAATTTAAAAGAAAGGATTTATGGGGATTTACAAATGAAGAGAAATTTGATTTTATTAGATTAAGTTTTTTCAATGAGTGTACAATGAAGTTTATGGCAAGATTATTCAAAAAAACAGTAATAATTCCTGGTGTATTTCGTAAATCAGTAAAATTAGCAATATATGAAAGTAATATAGAGCCATATCTTCGTTTTATACATAAACAAAATATTTCTCCATCAGGATGGATAGAAATCGATAATGACCATTTAAAGCCTAACACAGATATTTTACCAGTAAAACGTGGTAAAGATTATAATGTAAAATGGACAAATATCAAGGGAATTGAAAGAACAGATATGGCACCATTTTTGGTAGCAAGTTTTGATATTGAATGTAATTCAAGTCACGGAGATTTCCCAGTTCCTATTAAAGATTACGAGAAAGTAGCAATGGAGTTTAATACAATTTATCAGAAAATTAAAGCAGATAAGAATGAACTAGAACTAAAGAAAATTTTATGTAATGCACTATTATCTGGATTTGATACTGAATTAGAAACAGAATATAAAATCAGTAAAATTTATACAAAAAAAGAACCAGATATTGATAAAATGCGCGTAATATTAGAGAATGGTTTAATGGATGATTTACTTATTATACTAAAAGGAGAACTACAATTTGATAAAGATTTTTTAAATGATATGAATAAATATCTACAAAGAAAGGCTAGTATTTGTGAAGAAGAAGAGGAAGAAGACGAGAAGGAGAAGTTTAAAAATATTTTTAAGCCAAGAAAGGAATTTAAGAATTCAATTACAATTATTATTAAACAACTAATAGATAAATTCCATGCTTTAAAGCAAATATTTCCCCTATTAGAAGGAGATCAAGTTATTCAAATTGGAACAACTTTTCATAGATATGGTGAAAAAGAGGTTTGTTATAGAAATATTATTACATTGGATACTTGTGATGAAATTCCAGGAGTAGATGTAATTTCAGTTGATAGTGAATCTAAACTAATTAAAGAATGGGTAAAACTAATTAATAAACATAATCCAGATGTAATAACAGGTTATAATATATTTGGTTTTGATTTTGAGTTTCTCTATAAACGTTCACTAGAACTTAATATTAGAAAACAGTTTTTGAAGATAAACAAAATTAAGAATAATATATCCGATTGGGTAGTACAAAATTTATCTTCATCAGCACTAGGTGATAATGAATTAAAATATGTTAAAATGGAGGGTAGAGTATTAATTGATATGATGAAGGTAGTTCAAAGAGATCATAAACTAGATTCTTATCGACTAGATTATGTAAGCGGAGAATTTATTTCAGGTAAAGTAAAAAAAATTGAAACATCTAATGATATGATTTATTGTTATCTAGATAATTGTAATGGAATTCAAAAAGATAGTTTTATAACTTTAGATGGTAATGATAAAACTAAAGTATTAGATATTATCCCAGATGAAAACAAGGTATTAATTAAAGCAACATCTGATGAGTTAGTTGCTAAAAAATGGGGTTTAGCAAAAGATGATGTATCACCTGCAGAAATTTTTGAATGTCAAAGAGGTAATTCATCAGATAGAGCAAGAGTTGCTAAATACTGTGTAATGGATTGTGCTCTTTGTAATTATTTGATGATTAAATTAGAGACTATTGCAAACAATATAGGAATGTCTAATGTATGTTCAGTACCTTTATCATATATTTTTATGAGAGGTCAGAGTATTAAAATTTTTAGTTTTGTAGCTAAACAATGTAAAGAAGATAATTTCTTAATCCCTGTATTAGATAAAGATTGGAATTGTAATATTTGTGGAATTAAGAATTCATCATATATTGATTCATGTACAAGTTGTAATAGTTCTAAACCAGATGATGATGGTTATGAAGGAGCAATTGTACTTACCCCAAAACCAGGAATTTACACAGAAGATCCTATTGTAGTTTTAGATTATGCATCACTATATCCTTCTAGTATGATTAGTGAAAATATATCACATGATAGTATAGTATTAGATCCAAAATATGATAATCTACCAGGATATGAATATATCGATATAACATTTGATATATTCGAAGGTAAAGGAGATAAAAAGAAAAAAACAGGTGAACAAACATGTCGTTATGCCCAATTTCCAAATAATCAGAAAGGTATTTTACCAAGAATTTTACAAAAGTTACTTCAACAAAGAAAAAATACAAGAAAGAAGATTAAGGAGGTAAAAATTACTCTCAATAATGACAAAGTTATTCAAGGATTAATTATTGAAAAGAATGAAGATACTATTAAGCTAATTGATTCTACAAAATCTGAAATTATTATTAATAAAAATGAAATTATTAAACAAGAAGATGCTTTTAACGATTTTGAAAAAGCTGTACTAGATGGTTTACAATTAGCATATAAAATTACTGCAAATTCTCTTTATGGTCAAGTAGGTGCTAAGACAAGTCCTATATTTTTAAAAGAATTAGCAGCATCAACAACAGCAACTGGTAGAAATTTAATTCTTGGAGCAAAAAAATTTGCAGAAGATAATTTTGGAGCCCAAGTTATATACGGCGATAGTGTACCGTTTGACGAACCAATTGTTATTAGAAATCCTAAGACAAATCTTGTTGATGTTAAAGCCATCAGTGATATTAGTCAGGAATGGCAAAGTTATGAAGATTTTAAGAATTCTGATTATACAATTACTTTACGAAATGTACTATCTAAAATTTTAATTGATGGTGTTGATAGCGAAGAAGAATGTATTGAAATGACTAAAAGTATTCCTAAATGGTTAAGAAAAAAAACTATTGATAACAAAGAATTAATATTTATCGATAATAAATGGAAGTGGTTTAATGAAATTGATGATCCTATTGAACAAATTAAAAATATTAATATATTATTTGAAAAAGATACAACTAATAGATTTGATAAACAACAAGCTTTAGTTGATTATGAAGTATGGACCGATAATGGATGGCAAAAAATATTACGAATTATTAGACATAAAACTGAAAAGAAAATACACAGAATTTCTACAGGTTTAGGTGTAGTTGATGTTACAGAAGATCATTCATTATGTGATATTAATAAGAAACCCATTAAACCAAATGAGGTAATTATAGGGGAAACTGAATTATTACATAGTGACTTTTCTAAAATTGATTTTGATGCAATGGAGAATAATATTCCATTAGTATTAGAATATCCTCATCCTTATTGGGGAGAAACAGCAGAAAAATATGTAGATAATTCGGGTGAATTATATAAATGTTCTACTTGTCATAAAGAATATGAAGGATCAATGTTTTATTGGACTATTCCATATAAACAAAAAAAAAAAGGTAGTACAGAAAAAAAAAGAGGTAATCAATGTAAATTATGTAGAAAGCAAAAACAATGTTCTACTAAAGGTATTGAATTTAATGGAAAATTAAATAAAGAAGTATTAGATATTCGTAAAATGTCTTATCAATTAACAAGTGATGAAGCTTGGGTATGGGGATTCTTCTTAGGTGATGGTTCTTGTGGAAAATACGAATGTAAATCTGGATTAAAATATAGTTGGGCTTTAAATAATCAAGATATCGAAAGATTAACACATGCAAAATCTATTTTAGAGAAGATAGAAGGTTTAGAATTTAAGAGATTAGAAACTATGAAATCTAGTGGAGTATATAAATTAGTACCAACAGGATCTCTTAGATATATGGTACAAAAATATAGAAAATTAATGTATGATGATTTAAAACAAAAGAAAGTTCCAGAATTAATATTAAATGC
>JACCED010711978.1_pt1 | contig 49773 bp, 42 predicted proteins | sample 7455021 | NCBI WGS metagenome assembly JACCED01 (sample SAMN15323456, study PRJNA562643) | freshwater metagenome | isolation source: river surface water | place: USA:Blue River Watershed | collected 2017-08-19
CGCGCATGTTTGAGCCGAAGGCGAGTTTGCGCGCTTCCCGCCTGTTGCGAGCACCGCAAGGGAGCCCGAAGGGCCCCCGCATTGAAGCCCCCGGGCCCATGCCGCCCGCCCGGCGCGTTGCAGGCCAACGAAGCTCCCCGCACGCCCGGTGCGTTTCAGGCCAACGAAGCCGCACACCGCCGTCCCCCTCAAACCCCAGGCAGCTTGTAACCCTTCAACTGCTCCCGCAGCCGAGTCTTGAGCATCTTCCCCGTCGCCCCCAGCGGAATCGCCTCGACGAACACCACATCGTCCGGGATCTGCCACTTGGCGGTCTTGCCCTCGTAAAAGCCCAGAAGCTCCTCGCGGGTGACCTCCGTCCCGGGCTTCTTGACCACCGCCACGATCGGCCGCTCGTCCCACTTCGGGTGCGGCATCCCCACGCAGGCCGCCATGGCCACCGCCGGGTGCGCCATCGCGATGTTCTCGATGTCGATGGAGGAAATCCACTCGCCGCCGGACTTGATCACGTCCTTGCTGCGGTCGGTGATCTGCATGTAACCGTCGCTGTCAATGGTGGCCACGTCGCCGGTCGGGAACCAGCCCTCGTGCAGGGGGTCGCCCCCCTCGCCCTTGAAGTACTCGCGCACCACCCAGGGCCCGCGCACCTGCAGGTCGCCGAAGGTGCTGCCGTCCCAGGGCAGCGCCTGGCCGTCGTCGCCCACGATGCGCATGTCCACGCCGTAGATGGCGCGCCCCTGCTTCAGGCGCACCTTCATCTGCTCGGACTCGGACATCGACAGGTGCTTGTTCTTCAGGGTGCACAGGGTGCCCAGCGGGCTCATCTCGGTCATGCCCCAGGCGTGCAGCACCTCCACACCGTACTGCTCGCGGAAGGCGGTGATCATGGCCGGCGGACAGGCCGAGCCGCCGATCACGGTGCGGTTCAGCGTGGAAAAACGCAGCTTGTTGGGCCCCATGTGCCCCAGCAGCATCTGCCACACGGTGGGCACACCCGCCGCATAGGTCACCTTCTCGGCCTCGATCAGCTCGTAGACCGACTTGCCGTCCAGGGCGCCGCCCGGGAACACCAGCTTGCAGCCGGTCAGCGCCGCCGAGTACGGAATGCCCCAGGCATTGACGTGGAACATCGGCACCACCGGGAGCACCGAGTCACGGGCCGACAGGCCCATCACGTCGGGCAGGGCCGCTGCATAGGCGTGCAGCAAGGTGGAACGGTGGCTGTACAAGGCACCCTTGGGGTTGCCCGTGGTGCCGCTCGTGTAGCACATGCTGGAGGCCGAGTTCTCGTCGAACTGCGGCCAGTCGTACGTGGTGGGATACCGGGCAATCCAGTCCTCGTAGGCCACGAGATTGGGAATGCCGCTGTCGGCGGGCAGCGCCTGGCCGTCGCACAGCATCACGTACTGGCGGATGGTGGGGCAGCGCGCGTGCACCGCCTGCACCAGCGGAAGGAAGGTGGCGTCAAAACACAGCACCCGGTCCTCGGCGTGGTTGGCGATCCAGACCACCTGGTCCGGGTGCAGGCGCGGGTTGAGCGTGTGCAGCACCCGCCCCGACCCCGACACCCCGAAATACAGCTCCAGGTGCCGGTAGCCGTTCCAGGCCAGCGTCGCCACGCGGTCCGAGAAGTCAAGCTTCAGGGCGTCCAGGGCGTGAGCCACCTGCCGCGAGCGCCGGCCCGCGTCGGCCCAGGTGTAGCGGTGGATGTCGCCCTCGACGCGACGGGACACGATTTCAGTATCGCCGTGGTGGCGCTCTGCGAAGGTGACCAGGGATGAAATCAGCAGGGGTTGGCCTTGCATCAAACCGAGCACGGGAATCTCCTTGTGTCATGGGACAGTCAATGCGAGCCAGTATGGCGCAGCCAGGAACGGTGTCGCCACGGAGGAAACCCCTCATGGGGCCGCGGGCGGGCCAGCTGCGGGACAATCGAGGGATGACTCCCTGGACGAACGCGCCCGCACTCCCTCCCGGGGCGGGCGCCGCACCCCCGTCCGCCCTGCCGGGCGCCGACCTCGGCCTGCGCTGGAACCACCGCTTCGCCCAGCTGGGACCGGCGTTCTACACCGAGCTGGCCGCGACCCCGCTGCCCGCCCCGCACCTGGTCGGCCTGAGCGAGCGCCTGGCCCGCCAGCTCGGGCTGGACCCGGCGCAGCTGGCGACCCCGCAGGCCGTGGCGGCCCTCACCGGCAGCGGGGTGCTGGCCGGCGCGCGCCCCCTGGCCAGCGTCTACAGCGGCCACCAGTTCGGAGTCTGGGCCGGCCAGCTGGGGGACGGAAGGGCCTTGCTGCTCGGCGAAGCGGACACCTCCGACGGCGCCCAGGAGATCCAGCTCAAAGGCGCCGGCCGCACCCCCTACTCCCGCATGGGCGATGGCCGCGCGGTGCTGCGTTCCAGCATCCGTGAATTCCTGTGCTCCGAGGCGATGGCGGGCCTGGGCATACCCACCAGCCGGGCCCTGGCGGTGACGGGCTCGCCCGCCCCGGTACTCCGCGAGGAGGTGGAAACCGCCGCCGTGGTCACCCGCGTGGCTCCCAGCTTCATCCGCTTCGGCCATTTCGAACATTTCGCGGCGAACGGCCAGACGCAGGAACTCGGGCAATTGGCCGACTACGTGATCGACCGGTTCTATCCCCAGTGCCGCGACGGCGAAGCCCGCGAGCGACTCGGGGGCAGCGCCGTGGCCGCCTTCCTCGAACAGGTCAGCGAGCGCACCGCCGCCCTGGTGGCCCAGTGGCAGGCGGTCGGCTTCTGCCACGGGGTCATGAACACCGACAACATGAGCATCCTGGGCCTGACACTGGACTACGGCCCCTTCCAGTTCATGGACGGCTTCGATCCCGGCCACATCTGCAACCACAGCGACAGCGGCGGGCGCTACGCCTACCACCGCCAGCCCAACGTCGCCTACTGGAACCTGCATGCCCTGGCCCAGGCCCTGCTGCCCTTGATCAACGACCAGGAGGTGACGCTGGCCGCCCTCCAGTCCTACCCGCGCGTCTTTCCGCAGGCGCTGCAGGCGCGCATGCAGGCCAAGCTGGGGCTGACCGCTGTCCACGAGGACGACCGCACGCTGATCGACGACATCCTCAAGCTCATGGCGGCCGGCCGGGTGGACTATCCCCTGTTCTGGCGCCGCCTGTCCGAGCACGTGGCGGGCGGCTCGCCCGAACCGGTGCGGGACCTCTTTGCCGACCGCGAGGCCCTGGACGCCTGGCTGCGACGCTACGCGGCGCGGCGCGCCCGGGACGCCGATGGCGGCGTCGGTGCGGGTGCGCGGATGCGGGCCGTCAACCCGAAATACGTGCTGCGCAACCACCTGGGCGAACTGGCGATCCGCCAGGCGAAGGCGGGTGATTTCTCCGGCGTGTCCCGGCTGCTGGCGCTGCTGCAGGATCCGTTTGACGACCACCCCCTGGCCCACGAAGACGACGCCGGCCTGCCCCCCGACTGGGCCACCTCCATCGAAATCAGCTGCTCCTCATGACCTACCCGATCCAGAAAACCGACGACGAGTGGCGCGCCCTGCTGGCGGCCAAGGGGGCCGAACCGCGCGCCTTCGACATCACCCGGCGCGCCGCGACCGAGCGGCCCTACACCGGCAAGTACGAGCAGGTCTGGGCCGATGGGCGCTACCACTGCATCTGCTGCGGCAACCTCTTGTTCGACGCCCGCAGCAAGTTCGACGCGGGCTGCGGCTGGCCCAGCTTCTCCCAGGCGGTACCCGGCGCGATCCGTGAACACACCGATACCAGCCACGGCATGGTGCGCGTGGAGACGGTCTGTGCACAATGCGGTGCGCACCTGGGCCATGTCTTTCCCGACGGCCCGGCGCCCACCGGGCTGCGCTATTGCATGAACTCCGCCTCGCTCGAATTCACCTCCCCGCCATGAAACTTCTCTTCGACTTCCTGCCCGGGGTCCTGTTCCTCATCGCGCTGTTCCTGTTTGACATCTACACCGCGACCGCCGTGATCATCGTGGCCATGGTGCTGCAGGTCGGCCTCATGCTGGCGATGCGCAAGGCCGTCAGCGGCATGCAGTGGTTCACCCTGGGGGTGGTGCTGGTGTTCGGCGGTGCCACGCTCATCTCCCACGATCCGCTGTTCCTCCTGTTCAAGCCCACGGCGATCAACTGGCTGTTCGCCGCCCTCCTGCTGGCCGGACCGCCGGTGTTCAAGAAGAACTTCGTGCGCGTGCTGATGGGGGAACACATGACCGCGCCCGACAAGGTCTGGTCGCAGCTGAATCTGGCGTGGGCGGCGTTCCTGATCCTCCTGGGGGTGCTCAATCTCGCCGTGGTCTTCAACACGGCGACCACCACCCCGCTGGGAGCAATGTCCAGCCTGTTTTGCACCACGTCCTGCACCTTCACGGAAAAATCCTGGGGCCTGTTCAAGGTGTTCGGCCTGACCGGGCTGGTGGTGGCGTTTTCCATCGCCCAGGCCATGGTCCTGTCCAAGTACATGAACGCCCAGGACGACACGCCCGCGGACGGGGCGTCCAAGCCGTGAGCACCGGCATCACCGCCGCCGCCGTCCACGCACGGTTGACCGACGTCCTGCAGCCCACGCGTCTGGAGGTGCTGGACGAGAGCGCTGCCCACGCCGGTCATGCCGGCAGCGATGGCACGGGCTCGGGCACCCATTTCAGGGTGCGCATTGCCGCCCCCGCCCTGGCGGGCAGGAACCGCGTCGCCCAGCATCGCCTTGTGTATGATGCGCTGCACGATTTTCTCCAGCGGGGGCTGCATGCCCTGGCCATCGAGATCGTCTGACCCCTCTTCGCGGATTCGTTAGGAACCAAGCCCCCATGAAAAAGCACCTCCTTGCTGCCGTTGCGGCGGCCGCCTTCTGTGCCGCCCTGCCGGCCCTGGCCCAGAACATCGCCATCGTCAACGGCAAGCCGGTGCCCAAGTCGCGCGCCGACGCCCTGGCCGCCCAGGTGGCCAAGAGCGGCCGCCCGGTCACCCCCGAGCTGAGCGCCCAGATCAAGGACGAGGTCATCGCCCGCGAGATCTTCATGCAGGAAGCCGCCCGCCGCGGCCTGGAGGGCAGCGACGACTTCAAGACCCAGATGGAACTGGCCCGCCAGACCATCCTGATCCGCGAACTGTTCTCGGACTTCCAGGCCAAGAACCCCGTCACCGACGCCGACGCCAAGGCCGAATACGACAAGTTCGTCGCGGCCAATGCCGGCAAGGAATACCGTGCCCGCCACATCCTGGTGGCCAAGGAGGAAGAGGCCAAGGCCATCATCGCCAGCCTCAAGAAGGGCGCCAAGTTCGAGGACCTCGCCAAGAAGCAGTCCAAGGACCCCGGATCGGGCGCCAACGGCGGCGACCTGGACTGGGCCAATGCCAAGAGCTACGTGCCCGAGTTCTCCGAGGCGATGGTCAAGCTGTCCAAGGGCCAGACGACCCAGGCACCGGTCAAGAGCCAGTTCGGCTTCCATGTGATCCGCCTGGACGACGTGCGCGAGGCCCAGATGCCCAAGTTCGAAGAGGTCAAGGCCCAGATCCAGCAGCAGATGCAGCAGGAGCGCCTGTCCAAGTTCCAGGACGAGCTTCGCACCAAGGCCAAGGTCGAATAAGTCCGGCCCGGCACCTGCCCCGAAGCGGCCTGCGGGCCGCTTTTTTCATGCCCGGCCCGGGGCGGGATAATCACGCCCCATGCTCGCCCCCCACCAGCTTGAACTGCTCGCCCCCGCGCGGGACGCCGACATCGGCATCGAAGCCGTGAACCATGGCGCGGACGCCGTGTACATCGGCGGTCCGGGCTTTGGTGCGCGCGCCTCGGCGGGCAACCGCGTTCAGGACATCGAGCGCCTCGTCAAGCATGCACACCGCTTCGGCACCCGCATCTTCATCACCCTCAACACCATCCTGCGCGATGACGAGCTCGAGCCCGCGCGGCGCATGGCCTGGGACGTGTACCACGCCGGGGCGGACGCCCTGATCGTGCAGGACATGGGCCTGCTCGAGATCGACCTGCCGCCGATCCAGCTGCATGCCAGCACCCAGTCCGACATCCGCACGCCGGACAAGGCGCGCTTCCTGCAGGACGCGGGCTTCTCGCAGCTGGTGCTCGCCCGGGAGCTGACGCTGGAGCAGATCCGCGAGGTCGGTGCCGCGCTGGACCCGCAGCGCAGCGTGATGGAGTTCTTCGTGCACGGCGCCCTGTGCGTGGCCTACAGCGGCCAGTGCTTCATCTCGCATGCCCACACTGGCCGCAGCGCCAACCGGGGCGACTGCTCGCAGGCCTGCCGCCTTCCGTACCAGGTGCTGGACGCCCAGGGCCGCTTCATCGCGCACGACCAGCACGTGCTGTCCATGAAGGACAACAACCAGAGTGCCAACCTGGCCGCTCTGGTGGACGCCGGCATCCGCAGCTTCAAGATCGAGGGCCGCTACAAGGACATGGGCTATGTGAAGAACATCACCGCCCATTACCGCAAGCTGCTGGACGAACTGATCGAGGCGCGCGAGGGCAGTCACCAGCCCTACGCCCGCGCCTCCAGCGGTCGCACGCGCTTGTTCTTCACGCCTGACCCGAACCAGAACTTCAACCGGGAGTTCACCGACTACTTCGTCAATGGCCGCCAGGACGACATCGGTGCCTTCGACTCGCCCAAGAACCCGGGCCAGGCCCTGGCCTGGGTGACACGCGTGCAGCCCCAGGAAGGCTGGATCGAGCTCGAGTGCGACGACCCGGCGACTGAGTTGCACAACGGCGACGGGCTGTGCTATTTCGACCTGCAGAAGGAATTGGTGGGCGTGGCCATCAACCGGGCCGAGGCCACGAAGCAGGCGGGCCTGTGGCGGGTGTTCCCCAAGGACCCGATTGCAGGCATGCGGGACCTGCGCAAAGGCACCCGCATCAACCGCAACCGCGACATGCACTGGGTGCGTCAGCTCGAGAAGAAGTCCAGCGAGCGGCGGATCGGCCTGTGGGTCGAGTTGTCCGAGACGCCCGAGGGATTCGCGCTCACGCTCACGGACGAAGACGGCCATGTCGGCCACTCCACCCTGCCCCACCCCAAGGAAGCCGCGCGCGACCCCGCCCGCCAGGCCACGCAGCTTCGGGAGCAGATTGGCCGCTTTGGCGCGACCGACTTCGAGGCCCTGGACATCCGCCTGGCCCTCACCGGCCCCTGGTTCCTGCCCGCCTCGTTCCTGAATGCGCTGCGCCGCGAGGCGGTCGACGCCCTGGTGTCGGCCCGCGAGGCCGCCTGGCAGCGCCCGCCGCGGGCCCGACCCGCCGAACCGCCCACACCCTACCCCGAGGACACCCTGTCCTACCTGGCCAATGTCCTGAACGGGAAGGCCCGCGACTTCTACGCGAGACACGGCGTGAAAGTGATCGACGCCGCCTACGAGAGCCACGAGGAGGAAGGCGAGGTCTCTCTCATGATCACCAAGCACTGCGTGCGCTGGAGCATGAGCCTGTGCCCCAAACAGGCCAAGGGCGTGACCGGCGTGCAAGGCACGGTGCGGGCCGAGCCGCTGCAACTCGTGAACGGCAAGGAAAAGCTCACCCTGCGCTTTGACTGCAAGCCCTGCGAAATGCACGTCGTGGGCCGCATGAAGAAGTCGGTGATGAACCAGCGCGCCCGGGAGATGGCCGAGGTGCCCATGCAGTTCTACCGCACCCGCCCCGCTGCGGTCAGGCCCGCATCGGGGTGACTTCCTGTGCGATACGGGTGGCGGGATGCTATCTTTCGCGGGTGACCACCCTGACCCGCCCCTGCCTCCTCCGCATCGCTGCCGTTCTCCTGGCCGGCCTCGGCCTTCTGGCCCATGCCCAGCCCGCGGTGCTGTCCGATGAAGTCCCCTTCATCACCACCCCCGACAACGTGACCCTGGAGATGCTCCAGGCGGCGCGGGTCGGCCCTGCCGACCACGTGATCGACCTGGGCTCGGGCGACGGCCGTATCGTCATCGTGGCGGCCAAGCGCTTCGGCGCCAGCGGCCTGGGGGTGGAGATCGTCCCCGATCTGGTCGACAGGAGCCTGCGCACCGCGCGCGAAGCCGGCGTCGCCGACAAGGTCGCCTTCAAGGTGCAGGACCTGTTCGAGACCGACCTGTCCCGCGCCACGGTCATCACCATGTACCTGCTGCCCGAGTTCAACCTGAAGCTGCGGCCGGCCCTGCTGGCGCTCAAGCCGGGCACCCGCATCGTCTCGCACGACTGGGACATGGGCGACTGGAAGCCCGACCAGACCACCGTCGTGCCAGTGCCTGACAAGAAGGTCGGCCTGGAAAAGTCCAGCAAGGTCCATCTGTGGACCGTGCCAGCACGCATCGACGGGCTGTGGTGTGGCACCGGCCCCTTGCGGGATTTCAGCCTGCGCGTGACGCAGCGTTTCCAGGAGGTCGACGCTGCCCTCACGCGGGGTGATCGGGTGCGAGAGATCCAGGGCCGAATGACCGGCCCCGTGCTCAAGACCCAATCCACCCGCCACGGCGCGCTCGAACTCACGCACGAGGGATCGCAGCTGCGGGTCTCGGGCGGCGACGGCGCGCTGGCCATGGCGCGCGGGGCCTCCTTTGCCCGCGCCCCAGGCAACGCCTGCCGCTGAATGCCTAGCCCACCCAGCGCCGCGCGTTGCGCCAGATCCGCAGCCAGGGGCTGTGCGCGCTGAGGTCGCCACCGGTCCACGACATCTGCACATTGCGGAACACCCGCTCGGGGTGCGGCATCATGGCCGTGAAGCGGCCGTCGGCCGTGGTCACCGCCGTCAGGCCCCCGGGGCTGCCATTGGGGTTGTACGGATAGGCCTCGGTCGCCTGTCCATGGTGGTCGGTGAAGCGCATCGCGCCGATCGCTTTGGCCGCATTGCCACGCTGCGCGAAGTTGGCGTAGCCCTCGCCATGCGCCACCACGATGGGCAGGCGGCTGCCCGCCATGCCCTGGAAGAACAGGCTGGGTGACTCCAGCACCTCCACCTGCGACAGGCGCGCCTCGTAGCGCTCGCTTCGATTGGTGGTAAAGCGCGGCCAGTCCTGCGCGCCGGGAATGATGTCGGCCAGTTCGGCCAGCATCTGGCAGCCGTTGCACACGCCCAGGGCAAAGGTGTCGGTGCGGGCGAAGAAGTCCTTGAACTGCGTCGCCAGCGGGGTGTTGAAGGTGATGCTGCGAGCCCAGCCGATGCCGGCGCCCAGGGTGTCGCCATAACTGAAACCGCCGCAGGCGACAAAGCCTTTGAAGTCTGCGAGCCGGGCTCGGCCCGATTGCAGGTCGGTCATGTGCACGTCGACCGCCTCGAAGCCGGCGAGGTCGAAGCAATACGCCATCTCGACATGCGAGTTCACGCCCTGCTCGCGCAGGATGGCCACCCGCGGTCGGGCCAGGTTCAGGAACGGCGCGGCCACATCCTCGGCCGGGTCGAAGCTCGGCGCGAACTGCAGGCCCGGATCGCCCGGGCGGCCGGCCGCCGCATGCTCGGCGTCGGCGCCGGACGGGTTGTCCCGCTGCTGGCAGATCTTCCAGCTGACGCTGTCCCAGACCTGCTGCAGGTCCTGGAGGCTGGCGCTGAAGACGGACTTCGTGTCACGCCAGACCTGAACCTGCCCCTTGCCCACCTCGATCTCGCTGTCGGCGGGACGGGTCTTGCCGATGAAATGGCTGTGGCGCGACAAGCCGTGATCGCGCAACACCTGCATCACCTCGTTGCGCACCGCGGTGGGCACCTGCAGCACGACCCCCAGCTCCTCGTTGAAAAGAGCCTTGAGCGTGAGCTCCTCGCGGCGGGCGCTGACCTGGCCCGCCCAGTTCTTGGCATCGCCATGGTCGGCGCGGCTGTCATGGATGCCGTCCCCCTCGGTGACCAGCAGGTCCACGTTCAGGCTCACGCCCACCTGGCCGGCGAAGGCCATCTCGCATGCCGCCGCCATCAGGCCGCCGTCACTGCGATCGTGGTAGGCCAGCAGGCGCCCCTGCGCACGCAGGGTGTTGACGGCATGGACCAGGTTGACCAGGTCCTGCGGATCGTCCAGGTCCGGCACCTCGCCGCCCGGCTGCTCCAGCACCTGGGCCAGGATGCTGCCGCCCAGGCGGTGGCGTCCCTTGCCCAGGTCGACCAGCACCAGCGTCGTGTCGCGCTGCGCCTGCAGCTGCGGCGTGAGCGTGCCCCGCACATCGGCCAGCGTGGCAAAGGCGGTGATCACCAGGCTCACCGGCGAGACGACCTTCTTGCGCGTACCGCCGTCTTGCCACTGGGTGCGCATGGACAGGCTGTCCTTGCCCACCGGGATGGAGATGCCCAGGGCGGGACACAGCGCCATGCCGACGGCCTTGACCGTCTCGTACAGGGCGGCGTCCTCGCCGGGTTCACCGCAGGCGGCCATCCAGTTGGCCGACAGCTTCACCCGCGGCAGCTCGATCGGGGCCGCCAGCAGGTTGGTGATGGCCTCGGCCACGGCCATGCGCCCCGAGGCCGGCGCATCCAGGGCCGCCAGCGGGGTGCGCTCGCCCATGGCCATGGCCTCGCCCGCGAAGCCACGGTAGTCGGCCAGGGTGACGGCCACATCAGCCACCGGCACCTGCCAGGGGCCGACCATCTGGTCGCGGTGCGTGAGGCCACCGACCGTTCGGTCACCAATGGTGATGAGAAACCGCTTGGAGGCGACGGTGGGGTGCGACAGCACCCGGATCACGGTCTCCTGCAAGGCCACGCCCGTCAGGTCCAGGGGCGGGGACACGCGCGCCACGGACGTGACGTCGCGGTGCATCTTCGGCGGCTTGCCCAGGAGGACGTCCATCGGCATGTCGACCGCGCGCGTGGTCTCGTCGGCCACGACCAGCTGGCGTTCGGCGGTGGCCGTGCCGACCACGGCGAAGGGACAGCGCTCGCGCTCGCAGAAGTCCGTGAACTGCGGCAGCGATTCGGGGGCAATCGCCAGGACATAACGCTCCTGGCTCTCGTTGCACCAGATCTCCTTGGGCGCCAGGCCCGATTCCTCCAGGGGGACCCGGGACAGGTCAAAGCGCGCGCCGCGCCCCGCGTCGTTCGTGAGCTCGGGAAAGGCATTGGACAGGCCGCCCGCGCCCACGTCGTGAATCGCGAGGATCGGGTTGTCCGCGCCGAGCTTCCAGCAATGGTTGATGACTTCCTGGGCGCGGCGCTCGATCTCGGGGTTGCCGCGCTGCACGGAATCGAAGTCGAGTTCGGCCGCATTGGCCCCCGTGGCCATGGAGCTGGCCGCACCGCCGCCCATGCCGATGCGCATGCCGGGCCCGCCCAGTTGCACCAGCAGGGTGCCCGCCGGGAACTCGATCTTGTGGGTGAGGCTGGCGTCGATATGGCCCAGGCCGCCAGCGATCATGATCGGCTTGTGGTAGCCCCGCACCACACCGTCCACGACCTGCTCGTACTCGCGGAAATAGCCGGCCAGGTTCGGACGGCCGAACTCGTTGTTGAACGCGGCGCCCCCCAGCGGCCCCTCGGTCATGATCTGCAGCGGGCTGGCAATGTGCGCAGGACGCCCGTGCGGGTTGTCCCACAGGCGGGAGACGGAAAAGCCGGTCAGGCCCGCCTTGGGGCGCGAGCCGCGCCCGGTGGCCCCCTCGTCGCGGATCTCGCCGCCCGCGCCGGTGGAGGCGCCCGGGAAGGGCGAGATCGCGGTGGGGTGGTTGTGCGTCTCCACCTTCATCAGCACGTGCTGGGTCGCCTCGCGCTTGACGTAGGCGCTGGGGCCGGCCGTGGCTGGAACGAAAAGCTCGGCCCGCGAACCCTCCATGACCGCGGCATTGTCCGAGTAGGCCACCACCGTGTGCTGCGGATGCTGCTGGTGCGTGTTTCGGATCATGCCGAAGAGGCTCTTGTCCTGCGGCCTGCCGTCGATCGTGAACGAGGCATTGAAGATCTTGTGCCGGCAGTGTTCGCTATTGGCCTGCGCGAACATCATCAGCTCGACGTCGGTGGGATTGCGGCCCAGCCCCTGGAAGGCATTGACCAGGTAGTCGATCTCGTCGTCGGCCAGGGCCAGGCCGAAGCGGGCGTTGGCGGCCTCCAGGGCCCTGCGCCCGCCGCCCAGGAGGTCCACGAGCTCCATCGGCACGGGGTCGAGCTCGGTGAAGAGACGGTGGGCGTCGCGGCGCTCGGGCACCACGCTCTCGGTCATGCGGTCATGCAGCACCGCGGCCAGGGCCTCGCGCTGGGCCGCGGACACAGCCGGCGGCGACGACAGGAGACCGCCCCGGAGTCCGAGACGGAATTCGACGAGGCGCTCCACCCGCTTGACCGACAGGCCGCAGTTGTGAGCAATGTCGGTGGCCTTGGAGGCCCAGGGCGAGACCGTGCCCAGGCGGGGCGTGACCACGAAGCGCTCCCCCTGGTCGGGGCCGGCGTAGGCCTGGCCGTAGGTCAGAAGGTCCGCAAGGCGCCGGGCGGCATCCGCATTCGGTACCTGCTCCCAGGCGGCCAGGTGCACGTAACGGGCGTGCACGGAGGTGATCTTGTCGTGGACGGCCTGCAGGCGCGGGAGCAATTGCTGGACGCGAAACTCGCTGAGGGCGGAGCCGCCCTCCAACTCGGTGATATGCAGGGTCACTGTGTAGCCTGTGTGGGGTGGGAGGCGCCAGGCCGCTGACTGGGGCCGGGCGCGCAGCCCGCCATTTTACCGGGCACCCCGGACTCCCCCTGCGCGCCCGGGGGGCCTCTGGGATAATCGGGTCCCATGAGCATCACGTACAAGGACACTGACGGCATCCAGGGCATGCGCACCGCCTGCCGCCTCGCCTCCGAGGTCCTGGACCACCTCACACCCTTCATCCAGCCGGGCATCACCACCCGCGAAATCGATCGCCTCGCCGCCGAGTACATGAAGGTGCAAGGCAGCACCTCGGCCACCCTAGGCTACCAGCCGCCGGGCTATCCGCCCTACCCCGCCTCGCTGTGCACCTCGGTGAACCATGTGGTGTGCCACGGCATTCCCAACGACAAGCCGCTGAAGAAGGGCGACATCGTCAACGTCGACGTCACCGTGATCAAGGACGGCTGGTACGGCGACACCAGCCGCATGTTCGTGGTGGGCGAGGTCTCCATCGCCGCCCGGCGCCTGGTGGCCCTGACCTATGACGCCATGTGGCATGGCATCGTGCAGGTACGCCCCGGCGCGCGCCTGGGCGACATCGGTCACGCCATCCAGAAGTTCGCCGAAGGCCAGGGCTTCTCGGTGGTGCGCGAATTCTGCGGCCACGGCATCGGCCGGCGCTTCCACGAGGAACCCCAGGTGCTGCATTACGGCAAGCCCGGAACCCTGGAGGAATTGCAGCCGGGCATGACCTTCACCATCGAGCCCATGATCAACCTGGGCCGGCGCGAGGTGAAGGAGCATGGCAACGACGGCTGGACCATCGTCACCAAGGACCACTCGCTCTCTGCCCAATGGGAGCACACGGTGCTCGTGACCGACACGGGCTACGAGGTACTCACCCTGTCTGCCGGCAGCCCGCCCCCGCCGGCGTTCGTCACCGCCTGAGCCTGGCGCCCCGGCCATGACGGCGCCACTGGCCCCCCTCCCCGCCGCCGCACCTGCGGCACCCCCCGACCTCCAGGCGCTGCGCGAGGACTGGCGCGCCCGCAAGGCCGCCCGGCTCGCCTCCCTGCTGGCCCCGGGCCGCTCGGCGCGCGGGGTGCACGAGGTGCTGCGGGGCCTGGCGCGCGAAGCGGACCTCACCCTGTCCACGCTCTGGCTGCACGCCGGGTTCCCCGAGGGGTTCGCCCTGGTGGCGGTCGGCGGCTACGGCCGTGGCGAACTGTTCCCCCATTCCGACATCGACGTGCTGCTGCTCATGCCCGATGGCACCGCGGTCGAGGGCGACCCGCAGCTGAAGGCGCGGGTCGAGGCCTTCATCGGCCGGTGCTGGGACATCGGCCTGGAGATCGGCTCGAGCGTGCGCACCGTGAGCGAGTGCCTGGCCCAGTCAGCGGCCGACGTGACTGTCCAGACCTCGGTCCTGGAGTCGCGCCTGGTCTGCGGCCATGCCCCCCTGCACCGGGAGTTCATGCGCCGCTTTGACGCGCAGATGGACCCGCAGGCCTTCTTCGTGGCCAAGACGCTGGAGATGCGCCAGCGCCATCACAAGTTCGAGAACACCCCCTATTCGCTCGAACCCAATTGCAAGGAGTCCCCAGGCGGCCTGCGTGACCTGCAGGTGATCCTGTGGGTGGCGCGCGCCGCGGGCCTGGGCCGCAGCTGGGACGAGCTGTCCCGCAAGGGCCTGGCCACTCCCTTCGAGGCGCGCCAGATCAAGCGCAACGAGGCCGTCCTGACCCTGATCCGCGCCCGCCTGCACCTGCTGGCCAAGCGCCGGGAGGACCGGCTGGTGTTCGACCTGCAGACGGCGGTCGCCGACTCCTTCGGCTACACCTCACGCACGGGCGCGGACGGGCGCCTGATCGAACGCGCCAGCGAGGCGCTGATGCGCCAGTTCTACTGGGCGGCCAAGGCGGTGAGCCAGTTGAATCAGGTCCTCCTCCTGAACATCGAGGAGCGCCTGCAGCCGACCGGGCACCACCCCGAGCGGATCAACGACCGCTTCTTCAACAAGGGCGGCCTGATCGAGGTGGCGTCCGACGACCTGTACCAGCAGCACCCCGAGGCCATCCTCGAAACCTTCCTGGCCTACCAGCAGACCGTCGGGGCCAAGGGGCTGTCTGCGCGCACCCTGCGGGCCCTGTACAACGCGCGCCGGCTGATGGACGGCAAGTTCCGCAACGACCCCGCCAACCGCGCCACCTTCCGCGCCATCTTGATGCAACCCTCGGGCATCACGCACGCGATGCGCCTGATGAACCAGACCTCGGTGCTCGGTCGCTATCTGTGGGTGTTCCGCCGCATCGTGGGCCAGATGCAGCATGACCTGTTCCACGTCTACACCGTGGACCAGCATATCCTGATGGTGCTGCGCAACGTGCGGCGCTTCTTCATTCCGGAGCATGCCCACGAATACCCGTTCTGCTCGCAGCTCGCGGCGGGATGGGACAAGCCGTGGATCCTGTACATCGCGGCGCTGTTCCACGACATCGCCAAGGGGCGTGGCGGCGACCACTCCGAACTGGGCGAAAAGGAGGTACGCGCCTTCTGCCGCCAGCACGACATCGCCCCCGCGGACACCAGGCTGGTGCAATTCCTGGTGCGGGAGCACCTGACCATGAGCCACATCGCCCAGAAGCAGGACCTGAGCGATCCGTCCGTGATCGAACGCTTCGCGCAGCGCGTGGGTGACGAACGCGCCCTCACGGCGCTGTACCTCCTGACGGTGGCCGACATCCGCGGCACCAGCCCCAAGGTCTGGAACGCCTGGAAAGGCAAGCTGCTGGAGGACCTGTACCGGGCCACGGTGCGGGCCCTGGGCGGGCGGGCCCCAGACCGGGAGGCCGAGGTCGAGGCCCGCCAGCGCGAGGCCCTGGCGCAGCTGGGCCTGCACGCCCTGCCCCATGAGGCGCACCGGCAGCTGTGGGAGACGCTGGACGTCGGGTACTTCATGCGGCACGACGCAGGCGAGGTCGCCTGGCACACGCGCCACGTGACGCGCCACCTGGCCGGCCTGGACCCGGCGGGCCAGGAGGCCCACACCCCCCTGGTGCGCACCCGCCTGTCCCCCGTCGGCGAAGGCCTGCAGGTCATGGTCTACACCGCCGATCAGCCTGACCTGTTCGCGCGGATCTGCGGCTACTTCGACCAGGCGGGCTTCAGCATCCTGGACGCGCGGATCCACACCACCCGGGATCACCGCGCCCTGGACACCTTCCAGGTGGTGAGCGCCTTGCTGGCCGAACACACGCGCGAGCTGATGGCGATGATCGAGTCGGGGCTGCAGGCCACGCTGGAACAGGCCGGCCCGCTGCCGCTCCCGAGCCGAGGACGCGTCTCGCGGCGGGTGAAGAGTTTCCCGGTCGCCCCGCGTGTGAGCCTGGCCCCCGACGAGAAAGCGCAGCGCTGGCTGCTGTCGATCTCGGCCAGCGACCGGGTGGGCCTGCTTTACAGCGTGGCGCGGGTCCTGGCACATCACCGGATCAATCTGCAACTGGCCAAGATTTCCACCCTGGGCGAGCGGGTCGAGGACACCTTCCTGATCGACGGCCCCGAGCTGCAGCAAAACAAGCGGCAGATCGAGATCGAGACCGAGCTGCTCGAGGCGCTGGCCTCCTGAAACGGCGCGCGCCACCCGAGTCAGTGCGCTGACGGTTTGGCCTGCGGGCCTCTCAGTGCGTCAGCTGCGCCCAGACCTTGTCCAGGCGCTTGACGCTCACCGGCTGCGGAGTCCGCAATTCCTGCGCGAACAGGCTGACTCGCAGTTCCTCCAGCAGCCATCGCAACTCCAGCATCCGGGCATCCACCAAGCCCTTGCGCTCCGCGACCAGCCGCCAGTAACGCTGCTCCTGCGGTTTCACTTCGGCCAGGCGCTGGGCGTCACGCGCCGGATCCGCGCGCAGCTTGTCCAGGCGCAGCGTCACGGCCTTGAGGTAACGGGCGAAATGCTGCAAGGCGGGCCAGGGCGTCTCCACCAGGAACCGCTTGCCGACCAGGCGCTGCAGTTGCTGCGTGGTGTCCTGCGTCGCGTCCGGGGCCTGGCGGGTGTCCTTGATCTTGCGCAAGGCCGTCGCGTATTCCGCCAGCACGGTCCCGGCCAGACGCGCCACCTCGTTGGCGATCAGGGTCAGGCGCCCGCGTCCCTCTTCGATGCGCCGCTGGAATGCCGACCCATCGGCCGGTAGCGGATCCAGCAGGAAGGCACGATCCAGGGCCACGTCGATGATCTGCGCGCGCAATTCCTCCAGCGTCCCCAGGGCCATGTAGGCCACCGCCATCTTCTGCAGGTCCGGGATGTTCTTCTCCAGGTATTTCAGGGCGTCGCGGATCTGCAGTGCGAAAAGACGGCGCAGACCCACCCGGTGGCGCGCGGCGGCCGCCTCCGGCTCGTCGAAGACCTCCAGCGTCACCGCGTCGCCCTGGTCGACCAAGGCGGGGAATCCGACCAGGGTCGTGCCGCCTTTGCGGATCTCCATCAACTCTGGCAATTCACCGAATTCCCAGGCGGTGTAGCGGCGGCTGGCGTCCACGGCGGGCCCTGGCGGGGCCGGCGAGGCCGTTGGCGAAGGCGAGTCGGCCCCACGCCCCGCGTTCGCCAGTCCGGGCGCGGGCGCGGGCACGGTCACCGGTTCGCGGGGGGGCGGCGCGGCGGGCGCCTTCAAGGCCGCCAGGGCCTGGAAGGCCCCGCGCGCCTGCGCACCCAGCTCGGACTTGAGCGCGCCCAGGTTGCGGCCCATGCCCAGTTGCCGCCCATGTTCGTCCACCACGCGAATGTTCATGAACAGGTGCGGTGGCACCATGTCCAGCTTGAAATCGGTGCGCTTGACGTCCAGGCTGGTCGCGTCGCGTACGCGTTTGAGCAGGCCATCGGTCAGGGAGCCGTGCGCCCACGCCTCGGGCGCGCAAAGCGCCTGGGCCAGACGCATCGCCGACTCCGGCAGCGGCACGAAGCGCGAACGGGGCTTTTGCGGCAGGCTCTTGAGAAGCGCCTGAACCTTGTCCTTGAGCATCCCGGGGACCAGCCACTCGCAGCGCTCCTCGCTCACCTGGTTCAGAACGAACAGGGGCACGGTCACCGTCAGGCCGTCACGCGCGTTCCCCGGCTCGTGCAGAAAACTGGTGGCGCAATCCACCCCGCCCAGGCGCACGCTGCGCGGGAAGGCCTCGGTCGTGATGCCGGCAGCCTCATGCCGCATCAGCTCCTCGCGCGTGAGCTTCAGGAGGTCCGGGTTCTTGCGGCTCTCGGTGCGGTACCACCCCTCGAAGGTGGCCCCGCTGTACACGTCGGCGGGCAGCTGCTGGTCATAGAAAGCGTAGATCAGTTCATCATCCACCAGCACGTCCTGGCGTCGCGACTTGTGCTCCATGTCCTGGACCTGGCGGATCAACTTTCGGTTGGCGGCCAGGAAGGGCAGCGAGGTCTCCCACTGCCCCTCGACCAGGCCCTCGCGGATGAAGATCTCCCGCGCACCCGCCTGGTCCGCGCGGGCGAAGGACGTACGACGGCCGCTGTAGATCACGAGGCCGTACAGGGTGGCGCGCTCGAACGCGATCACCTCGGCCTGCTTTTTCTCCCAGTGCGGATCGAGCAGCTGTTTTTTCAGCAGGTGACCAGCCACCTCCTCCACCCACTGGGGTTCGATGTTCGCGATCCCGCGCCCGAACAGGCGGGTCGTCTCCACCAGTTCCGCGCAGACGATCCATCGACCGGGTCGCTTTTTCAGGTGCGCGCCGGGATGACGGTGGAACTTGATGCCACGCGCCCCCAAGTACTCGGAGGACGCCGACCCGCCCCCGCCCCCGCCAGCGCGCGCGCCCGTGGCCGGGTTGTTGGAGGGCGACTCCTCGAGCTTCCAGCCGATGTTGCCCAGGAGGCCCGCCAGCATGGACTTGTGCAGGGCCTCGTAGGAGGCGGGCTGGGTGTTCAGTCGCCATCGGTGCTCGGTGACCACGGTGAGCAGCTGGCTGTGGATGTCACGCCACTCGCGCACCCGCCGTACGCTGATGTAGTTCTGCCGCAGCAGCTGTTCGTACTGGCGGTTGGACAGCTTGTGGGTGTCGCCCGGGCTGGCACTGCCCGCCGAGCCCGGGTGCTTGCCACCGCGCGCCTCGTGCAGCCACTGCCACAGGGTCAGGTAGCCCGAGAACTCGCTTTTCTCGTCGTCGAACTTGGCATGCTGCTGGTCGGCCTGGGCCTGCGCCTCCAGCGGGCGATCCCGCACGTCCTGCACCGACAGGGCGGACGCCACCACCAGCACTTCGTCCAGCGCGCCGCGGCTGCGGGCCTCCAGGATCATGCGCCCCACCCGAGGGTCCAGTGGCAAGCGAGCGAGTTCACGGCCGATGTCGGTCAGCTCATTGGACTCGTCCACCGCCCCCAGCTCGCCCAAAAGCTGGTAGCCGTCGGTGATGGCGCGCCGCTGCGGCGCCTCCAGGAAGGGGAACTCCTCCACCGCCCCCAGGCGCAGGGCCTTCATGCGCAAGATCACGCCCGCCAGGGAGGAGCGCAGGATCTCCGGGTCGGTGAAGCGGGGGCGCCCCGCGAAGTCCTTCTCGTCGTACAGGCGGATGCAGATGCCGTCGGCCACCCGCCCGCAGCGGCCCGCGCGCTGGTTGGCCGCGGCCTGGCTGATTGGCTCGACCAGCAGCTGTTCGACCTTGCTGCGAAAGCTGTATCGCTTCACCCGCGCGGTGCCGGTGTCGATCACGTAGCGGATGCCCGGCACCGTGAGCGAGGTCTCGGCCACGTTGGTGGCCAGCACGATACGCCGCCCGCCATGCGTCTCGAAGATGCGGTCCTGTTCGGCCTGCGACAGGCGGGCGAACAGGGGCAGCACCTCGGCGCCGCGCAGCACCGGCTGGTGCGCCAGGTGACCCCGCAGGTGGTCGGCCGCCTCGCGGATCTCGCGCTCTCCGGGCAGGAAGACGAGGATGTCCCCTCCCGTCCTGGCCCCCGCACCGCCCCAGAGTTCGTCCACCGCGTCGGCGATCGCCTCGTTCAGCCCGTAGTCGCGGCGCTCCTCGAAGGGCCGCCAGCGCTGTTCGACCGGGAAGGTGCGCCCCGAGACGTAGATCACCGGTGCCGGTACCGGCTCCTGCCCCGGCCCGGCGGACGGGGACGCGAAGTGGCGGGCGAAGCGCTCGGCGTCGATGGTGGCCGAGGTCACCACCACCTTCAGGTCGGGGCGCCGGGGCAGGATCTGGCGCAGATAGCCCAGGAGGAAATCGATGTTCAGGCTGCGCTCGTGCGCCTCGTCGATGATCAGGGTGTCATAGGCCGACAGCAGCGGGTCGGTCTGCGTTTCTGCCAGCAAGATGCCGTCGGTCATGAGCTTGACCGAGGCCTCGCGCGAGAGCCGGTCCTGAAAGCGCACCTTGTAGCCCACCACCTCGCCCAGGGGGGTGTCCAGTTCCTCGGCGATGCGCTTGGCCACGCTGGAGGCCGCAATGCGCCGGGGCTGGGTGTGCCCGATCAGCTTTCCGGGCTGGCCCGGCGCGGCGTTCAGGCGCCCGCGACCCAGGGCCAGGGCGATCTTGGGCAGCTGGGTGGTCTTGCCCGAGCCCGTCTCCCCGCAGACGATGACGACCGGGTGGGCCGCCATCGCCGCCATGATCTCCTCGCGCCGGGCGGAGACCGGCAGGGACTCGGGGAAAGTGATGCGTGGAAGTGACAAGGCGGGCCGGACAATAGCCTCGAATTATGGTCCGGCCGCGGGAGGGGCCGGGGCTTCCCGTACACTTTCCCCGCCAAGCCCACCTCCCATGTCCGCCGTCTTCAACTTCACCTTCGTGCCCTGGTTCCGGTCGGTGGCGCCCTACATCCACATGCACCGGGGCAAGACCTTCGTGGTCGGCCTGGCGGGCGAGGCCATCGCGGCGGGCAAGCTGCACCACATCGCCCAGGACCTGGCCCTGATCCTGAGCATGGGTGTGAAGGTGGTCCTGGTGCACGGCTTTCGCCCCCAGGTGAACGAGCAGCTTCGCCTGAAGGGCCACGAAGCCCGTTATTCGCACGGCATGCGCATCACCGACGAAGTGGCCCTGGACTGCGCCCAGGAGGCCGCCGGCCAGCTTCGCTACGAGATCGAGGCCGCCTTCAGCCAGGGCCTGCCCAACACCCCGATGGCCGGATCCACCGTGCGCGTGATCTCGGGCAACTTCATCACCGCCCGCCCGGTAGGCATCGTCGACGGCATCGACTTCCAGCATTCGGGCCTGGTGCGCAAGGTGGATGTGGCGGGCATCACCCGCACCCTGGACATGGGCTCCATGGTGCTGCTCTCCCCCTTCGGGTTCTCTCCCACCGGCGAAGCCTTCAACCTCACGATGGAGGAAGTCGCCACCAGCGTGGCCACCGCGCTGCAGGCCGACAAGCTGATCTTCCTGTCCGAGATCCCCGGGATCCGCATGCGGCCGGCTGAACCCGAGTCCGAGGACAACCCCATCGACACCGAGCTGCCGCTGGCCACCGCCGAACAGATCCTGGCCCAGGCCCCCGACCCCCAGCAACCGACCGATATCGCCTTCTACCTGCAGCACTGCGTGAAGGCCTGCAAGGCGGGTGTGGAGCGTAGCCACATCATCCCCTTCGCGGTCGACGGCGCCCTGCTGCTCGAGGTCTACGTGCACGATGGCATCGGCACCATGGTCATCGACGAGAAGCTCGAGGAGCTGCGCGAAGCGACGCCGGACGACGTGGGCGGCATCCTGCAACTGATCGAGCCCTTCGAGCGTGACGGCACCCTGGTCAAGCGAGGCCGCACCGAAATCGAGCGCGACATCGCCAACTACAGCCTGATCGAGCATGACGGCGTGATCTTCGCCTGTGCCGCGCTCTACCCCTACCCCGAGGCACGCACCGCCGAAATGGCCGCCCTCACCGTCTCGCCGCAAAGCCAGGGGCAGGGTGACGGCGAGAAGATCTTGAAGCGCATCGAGCAGCGAGCCCGCGCCATGGGCCTGGACAGCATCTTCGTGCTGACCACCCGCACCATGCACTGGTTCCTCAAACGCGGTTTCGTGCAGGTCGACCCCGACTGGCTGCCCGAGGCCCGCAAGCGCAAGTACAGCTGGGACCGTCGCAGCATGGTCTTCGTCAAGAAGCTGGCCTGACGTCGGACGCAGCGCGCGCTGCGGCGACCTGACTTCCGACAGACAGCGCCTATCCAGGGGACCACCGTGTCCCCTTGGAGATCGCGCCATGTCCTTCGAACACCGGCTCCCCCTGCAGGACCGCCGCGAGGCCGGTCGGCTGCTCGCGGGCGAACTGGACTTCCTGCGCGGGCAGTCCGATGTCCAGGTGCTGGCGCTGCCCCGCGGCGGCGTGCCGGTGGCCTTCGAGGTCGCACAGGCGCTGCGCTGTCCGCTGGATGTCTTCGTCGTGCGCAAGATCGGCATGCCGGGTCACGCCGAATACGCCGTGGGGGCCATCGCCACCGGCGACGTGCAGGTTCTGGACATCACACCGGGCGATACCGACCTGCGCCGGCGCCTGCAGGAGGTGATCCACCGGGAGACCTGCGAGCTGGCCCGGCGCGAGCAGGCCTACCGCGGCGACCGCGCACTGCCGCCGCTGCGCGGACGAACCGTTGTTCTGGTCGATGACGGCCTGGCCACGGGCGCGACCATGGAGGCCGCCGTGCGCGCGATCCGCAGGCAGCAGCCGCGCCTGCTCGTGGCGGCGGCGCCAGTGGCCTCTGCCGCCGCCGCCTCCCGCCTGACCCCGTGGGTCGACCGGCTGGTGGTGGGCGCCATCCCCGCGGATTTCCAGGCGGTGAGCGCCTGGTACCGCCACTTTCCCCAGTGCACCGACGACGAGGTGCGGGCCCTGCTGGACGCGGTGCGCGAGGGGACCGCGGCTTGAACCTTGCGAACTCGCGGATGCGACCCGAAGAGGACGACGCCCGCATCGCCCGCGCCCTGGCGCCCCACCTGCGTCCCCTGGCCAGCCCCGCCGACGAGGACGCCCTGCTCCATCACCTGGCCCAGGGCCGGCTGGTGATGCTGGGCGAAGCCACGCATGGCACCCACGAGTTCTACGCATGGCGCGCGGCCCTCACCCGCCGCCTGATCGAGGAACAGGGTTTTTGCGCGGTCATCGCCGAGGCCGACTGGCCCGATGCCTGGCGCGTGAACCAGTACGTGCGGGGCGGCGGCAGCGACACCGACGCGGTGCAGGCGCTGGCCGGCTTCCGGCGCTTTCCCACCTGGATGTGGCGCAACACGGTGGTACGCGGCTTCATCGAATGGCTGCGCCTGTACAACGCCACCCACGGGCGACGTCAGTGCGCGGGCTTCTACGGCATGGACCTGTACAGCCTGTACGGATCGATCCAGGCGGTCCTGGCCCACCTCAATCGCACCGACCCGCAAGCCGCGCGGCGCGCACAGGCCCGCTATGCCTGCTTCGAGCACTACGGCGAGGACAGCCACGCCTACGGCTACGCGGCCAGCTTCGGCATGCAGCCGCATTGCGAGGACGAGGCGATGGCGCAACGGCGCGAGATGAGCCGCCACGCGGCCAGCCTCGCCCGCGCCAGCGGACCTGCCAGTGACGAGGCCTTCAACGCCTTGCAGAACGCACGCCTGGTTCGCAACGCCGAGGAGTACTACCGCACCATGTTCCACCGGCGCGTGTCGTCATGGAACCTGCGTGACCACCACATGTTCGAAACCCTCCAGGCCCTGGAGCGGCACCTGGCCCGCGACGGCGGGGAGCCGCCCCGGATGGTCGTCTGGGCACACAACTCGCACCTGGGCGATGCCCGTGCCACGGCCATGCACGACCAGGGAGAATGGAATGTGGGCCAGCTTGCGCGGGAGCGCTGGGGCGACCAGGTGCGGCTGGTGGGCTTTTCGACCTACCGGGGCACGGTGACCGCGGCGACGGCCTGGGACGCTGCGGCCCAGCGCCGACGCGTGCGTGACGGCCTGCCGGGGAGCCATGAGGCGGTCATGCACGCCACCGGCCTGGACCGCTTCTGGCTGCTCCTCAGGGGTCATGGGGCGCTGGCCGAGTGGCTGGCCCCGCGCCGCCTGCAACGGGCCATCGGGGTGATCTACCTGCCCGACACCGAGCGGGCCAGCCACTACGCACCGGCTTGCCTGCCCGCGCAGTTCGACATCCTGATCCACCTTGATGCGACACAGGCGCTCGAGCCCCTGGAGCCCGATCCAGGCTGGCACGAAGGCGCAGAGCCGCCGGAGACCTTTCCCTCGGGGCTGTGAGGCCTCAGCCCCGTCGCAGCTGGCGCAGCGCCAGGAACGCCAGGAGCAGGCCGATCGCGGCAAACGACAGGAACGACCAGTTGGCGATCGAAGCGCCCAGGAAGGTCCAGTCGACCTTGGCGCAATCACCGCTGCCGCGAAAGATCATGGGAATGGCCCGCTCCAGGGGGAAGGTCGCGATCATTCCGTAGAAATCGCGCCCGCAGGACGCCACCTCGGGCGGGTACCACTGCAGCCAGCTTTGGCGTGCGGCCACGAAGGCGCCAAAGGCCGACAGCGCCACCCCGGTTACGCTGCCCACCAGCCACCCGGCGCGGCGCGGCGTCCAGGCCGCCAGGGCGGCCACGACCGCCACCCCGACCAGGGCGTAGCGCTGCACGATGCACATGGGGCAAGGGTCCAGGCCCACCCCATGCTGCAGGTACAGGCCGAAGGCCAGCATGGCCACGCACACGCCCGCCACTCCCGCCAGCACCCTGCGCGGCGCCGTCTCCAGCCATGCGATCACCTCAGTCCTCCACAAAGACCCGGGCCTTGCGTGGCGTCACCAACACGGTGTCGCCCTCCCGGAACCCGGCATCCCTGTATTGTTGCGCGGGAATCTGGGCTTCGATGATGGAATCGGATCCAGCCTTGCCGCCGCTGCGGGCATCCTCCAGCGGCAGCAGTTCCAGGCGGGCGATCGGCCCCACCACGATGGCCCGGGCCAGGCGGGCCACGATGCCGCCGGCAGCCCCCGCCGCCTGTCCCGGCCGGTAGGCGGTCACTGCCAGGTCGTGCGGGCGCACGTAGGCAAAGGCCTTGGCGTCCTGGGCATCGGCATGCTCGGGCGCCTGCAGGCGCAGGCCGTCCAGATGCACTTCGCCCTGGTGGGCGCGCCCGTGAAAGAGGTTCACATCGCCCAGGAAGCCGTACACGAAGGGGCTGGCCGGGTGGTCCCAGACGTCCTGGGGCGAGCCGACCTGCTCCACCACCCCGGCGTTCATCAGGACCACGCGGTCCGCCACTTCCAGGGCCTCTTCCTGGTCGTGGGTGACGAAGATGCTGGTGACATGCAGCTCGTCATGCAGGCGGCGCAACCAGCGGCGCAGCTCCTTGCGCACCTTGGCGTCGAGCGCGCCGAAGGGTTCATCCAGCAGCAGCACCTTGGGCTCCACCGCCAGTGCGCGGGCCAGGGCGATGCGCTGGCGCTGCCCGCCCGAGAGCTGCGAGGGAAAGCGGTCGGCCAGCCAATCGAGCTGCACCAGCCCGAGCAGCTCGTGCACCTTGGACTGGATCTGCGCCTCGCTGGGGCGCTGGCCGCGCGGCTTCATGCGCAGGCCGAAGGCCACGTTGTCGAACACGGTCATGTGCCTGAACAGCGCGTAGTGCTGGAACACGAAGCCCACACCGCGTTCGCGCACGTGGACGTCGGTGGTGTCCTCGCCGCTGAAGTAGATGCTGCCGGTGTCGGCTGACTCCAGCCCCGCGATGATGCGAAGCAGGGTCGTCTTGCCGCAGCCCGAGGGCCCCAGCAGCGCGATCAGTTCGCCCGAGTCGATATGCAGGGAAACATCGCTCAGGGCCTGGAAATGACCGAACTGCTTGCTGATGTTGCGGATCTCGATGCTCATGGTGCTTCCTTGAGGGCGCCGCCTGCAGGCACCCGCGGTACCGGCTGCTCCGGCGGCAGGGCCGCAGCGGCCTTCATTTCACGTTCGTGCTTCCACTCGGCCACCGACTTGATCACCAGCGTGACCAGGGCGAGCAGCGCCAGCAGCGAGGCCACTGCAAAGGCAGCCACCGACTGGTATTCGTTGTAGAGGATCTCGACATGCAGCGGCATGGTGTTGGTCTGGCCGCGGATATGCCCCGACACCACCGACACGGCGCCGAATTCGCCCATGGCCCGCGCGTTGCACAGGATCACGCCGTAGATCAGGCCCCACTTGATGTTCGGAAGCGTGACATGCCAGAACGTCTGCCAGCCGCTGGCGCCCAGGACGATGGCGGCCTGTTCCTCCTCGTTGCCCTGGGCCTGCATCAAGGGAATCAGCTCGCGGGCGATGAACGGAAAAGTCACAAACACGGTGGCCAGCACCATGCCTGGCACGGCGAAGATGATCTTGATGCCGTGCGAGTCCAGCCAGGGCCCCAGCCACCCCTGCGCACCGAACACCAGCACATACATCAGGCCCGCCACCACCGGCGAGATGGAGAACGGCAGGTCCACCAGCGTCGTGAGGAAGGCCTTGCCGCGGAATTCGTACTTGGCGATGCACCAGGCCGCCGCCACCCCGAACACCAGGTTCAGGGGCACGGCGATGGCGGCAATGAGCAGCGTGAGCCGGATGGCTGCCCAGGCATCGGGCTCGCGCAGGCCCTCCAGGTAGGCCCCGAAGCCCTTGCGCAGGGCCTCGGCAAACACGGCGGCCAGCGGCAGCGCCAGGAACAACAGGAGAAACGTCAGTGCCAGGCCGATCAGGGTCCAGCGGACCCAGGGCGCCTCGGTGGTGGAGATCCGACGCAGCCTGGAGGCGCTTGCGCTCATGCCGCCCCCGACCGTTTGCGCTGCCAGGACTGCAGGGAGTTGATCACCAGCAGCATGAAGAAGGACGCGACCAGCATCACCACCGCGACGGCAGTGGCGCCGGCCACGTCATACTGCTCCAGCTTGCCGATGATGATCAGCGGCGTGATCTCGGACACCATGGGCATGTTGCCGGCGATGAAGATCACCGAGCCGTACTCGCCGATCGCTCGCGCGAAGGCCATGGCGAAGCCGGTAAGCAGTGCCGGGGCGATCGCCGGGAAGATCACGTGGCGGAAGGTCTGCCAGCGGGTGGCCCCCAGGCTCATGGCGGCTTCTTCCAGCTCGCGTTCGGTGTCTTCCAGCACGGGCTGCACCGTGCGCACCACGAAGGGCAGGCCGATGAAGATCAGGGCGATCACGATGCCATTGGGGTTGAACGCCAGCGGGATCCCCAGGGGCTCGAGGTACTGCCCGATCCAGCCGTTGCCCGCCAGCAGCGCGGTGAGCGAGATGCCGGCCACGGCGGTCGGCAGCGCGAACGGCAGGTCGACCAGCGCGTCGACGAGACGCTTGCCCGGGAAGCGATAGCGCACCAGCACCCAGGCCACGAGCAGGCCCGCGAACACGTTCACCAGCGCCGCGATCAGCGAGGCGCCAAAGGTCAGGCGGTAGGACGCCAGCACGCGCGGCGAGCTGATGGCGGCGTAGAACTGCTCCCAGGTCAGCGTGAGGCTCTTGAGAACCAGCGCCGACAGCGGAATGAGCACGATGAGACTGAGGTACACCAGCGTGTATCCCAGCGTGAGGTTGAACCCCGGCAGCACCTTGCGGGCGCCCGAGGCGGACTTGGCCCCCACCGCAGCGGGGGCAGGCAAGACGACGGCACTCATAACGTCAATTCCAGAACGACCGCGGATTCGGCGACGTCGGCACGTGTGCAGCACTCCCAAAAGGGCGCGCGAGCCGAAACCGAAGGAACGCAGGTCGAAAATTCCAGGGCCAGCGCGGATCCGGCTTGGCCGGTCCGCTGCTGGCGCCCCCCTTGGGGGGGGAGGCGCCGAAGGCGCGTCGGGGGGGACTTCACTTGACCGTGTAGATCTTGTCGAACTGCCCGCCGTCGTTGAAGTGGACCTTCTGCGCCTCGGACAAGGACCCGAACAGCTCCTGCACGGTGAACAGCGGGATCGGCTTGAACGCGCTGGCGTACTTCTTCAGGACCGCCGGGTTGCGCGGGCGGATGTTGTGCTTGGCCGCGATCTCCTGGCCTTCCTCGGAATACAGGAAATCCAGGTAGGCCTTGGCCAGCTCCCCCGTGCCCTTCTTGGCCACGGTGCGCTCGACGACGGCCACCGGGTTCTCGGCCACGATGCTGATGGACGGATAGACGATGTCCACCTTGTTGGCACCGAATTCCTTGTCCACCGACACCACCTCCGACTCGAAGGTGATCAGCGCGTCGCCGATGTTGCGTTGCAGGAAGGCGGTGGTGGCATCGCGCCCGCCGCGTGCCAGCACCGGCACGTTCTTGAACAACTTGGCCACGAAGTCGGCGGCCTGGGCGTCAGTGCCACCCTTCTTCTTGATGTAGCCCCAGGCGGCCAGGTAGGCGTAGCGGCCGTTGCCACCGGTCTTGGGGTTGACCACCACCACCTTCACGTCCGGGCGGATCAGGTCGTCCCAGTCCTTGATGTTCTTGGGGTTGCCATTGCGGGTCAGGAACAGCATGGTCGACGTGGTCGGCGCCGCGTTGTTCGGGAAGCGCTTGGCCCAGTCCCGGGCCACCACGCCCTTGTCGGCCAGGAATTCGATGTCGGTGGTGGTGTTGAAGGTGACGACATCGGCATCGAGACCGTCGGCCACGGCGCGGGCCTGGGCCGAGGAACCGCCGTGCGCCTGGTCGATCTTCACGTCCTTGCCGGTGGCCTTCTTGTAGGCGGGCACGAAGGCGGCGTTGATGTCCTTGTAGAACTCGCGGGCGACGTCGTAGGAGACATTGAGCAGGGTCTGCTGGGCGCTGGCCAGGCCGCTGGTAGCCAGGACCAGGGAGGCGATCAGGGTCTTGAATGCAGGTTTCATGAAGGGATTCCGTCTGTTTTTTTCGGGAGGCGGGAAAGGAGCCAGGGGCGGTGGGGGACGATGCGCCGGCTTCAGCGATGGGGCTGCGCGGTCATGCGCAGGTAGGGCTTGACCACGCGGTAGCCCTTGGGGAAGCGCTGCGCGAGCTCGGCCGGGTCCTGCAGGCTGGGCACGATGACCACGTCCTCGCCCGCTTGCCAGTTGGCCGGCGTGGCGACCTTGTAGGCGTCGGTCAGTTGCAGCGAGTCGATGACGCGCAGGATCTCGTCGAAGTTGCGGCCGGTGCTGGCCGGGTAGGTCAGCGTGGCGCGGATCACCTTGTCCGGGTCGATGATGAACACGCCGCGCACCGTGGCGTTGGCCAGCGAGTTCGGATGGATCATGTCGTACAGCGTGGCCACCTTGCGGTCGGCGTCGGCCAGGATCGGAAAGTTGACCGTGGCACCCTGCGTCTCCTGGATGTCGCCCACCCAGGCGCGGTGCGACTCGACCGGATCCACGCTCAGGGCGATGGGCTTGACGTCGCGCCGGGCAAATTCACCCGCCAGGGCGGCCGTCCGGCCCAGCTCGGTGGTGCACACCGGGGTGAAGTCGGCGGGGTGCGAGAACAGCACCACCCAGTGCTTGCCGGCCCATTGGTGAAACGCGATCGGGCCCTCGGTGGAGTCCTGCTCGAAATCAGGGGCGGTGTCGCCCAGTCGAAGCGTGGCCATGGTTGTACTCCCGTATAACGATGACCCGGATTTTCGATTCCTGGTTATAAAACGACAACGAACATCTTGTTGTTTGCATATCCCGCCAACCGCATAAGGCGGTCCTGCAGGCGGGGCGCAGCCGGGACCGGGACCGGGACCGGGACCGGGGCCGGGGCCGGGGCCGGGGCCGAGGCCCGGTCCGAGGCCCGGGAGGGCTCAGACCAGCGCGCGCAGTTCGCGCGCCGCGTCCTGCAGCACGGGCAGCAGATCCCGCTGCAGGGTGCCCCCCTGCGCGCGGTCGGATCCCACCACCACGTTGAGCGCCGCGACAGTGCGCCCCCGCATGTCGCGCAAGGGCACGGCCAGGGCATGCACGCCCAGTTCGTGGACCTGCGCAGCCTCGCTCCAGTCCTGGAGCCGGACCTGCTCCACCAGCGCGCGAAAGGCCCGCGGCTCCACCGTCGTGTGGGCCGTGAAACGCGCGAGCGTACGGCTGCGTAGCCAGGTGGTGAATTGCCCTTTGGGCAAGGCGGCCAGCAGCACCCGTCCGGTGGAGGTCGCGTGTGCCGGCAGGCGCGCCCCCAGGTGCACGCCGTAAGCCAGCACCCGGGTGGGGCCGCTGCGGGCGACGATCACCACCTCGTCCTCGTCGAGCAGCGCCGCCGAGTAGGCGTCGCCGGTCTGGGCTGCCAGCCGGTTCAGGGTGGGTTGCAGGGCCCGCGGCAGCCGCGCCGAGGCCAGGTAGCTGCCCGAGAACCGCAGCACCTTGGGCGAGAGCCAGAAGTGGCTGCCGTCCGTGTCCAGGTAGCCAAGATGGGCCAGGGTCAGCAGATGCCGCCGTGCCGCCGCCCGGGGGATGCCCGCGCGCTCGGCCGCCAGGGTGGCGTTCAGGCGCTGGCGCTCGGTGTCGAAGCTCTCCAGCACCGCCATCCCCCGGACCATGCCCTCGATGCAGTCGGCCTTGGCGATCGTCATCTGCACGATCATCGCACAAGTTGCACGCTCATCGGGCAGCAGGCGGTCCGTCAGGCGCCTCGGACTACGGATGGGCAATAAGCTACGCGTTCCAAGGAGACCCCCATGCGAACCCAGGTTGCCATCATCGGCGCGGGCCCTTCCGGTCTGCTGCTCGGCCAGCTGCTGCACCAGGCCGGCATCGACAACGTGATCCTCGAGCGCCAGAGCGGCGACTATGTGCTCAGCCGCATCCGCGCGGGCATTTTGGAGCAGGTCACCGTGGACCTGATGCGCGAGGCGGGAGTCGGCCAGCGACTGGACCGTGAGGGCATCGTCCACCACAGCATCGAGCTGGTCTTTGCCGGCCAGCGGCACCCCATCGACGTGCACGGACTGACCGGCGGCAAGGTGGTGACCGCCTACGGCCAGACCGAACTGACCCGGGACCTGATGGACGCGCGCTCTGCCGCGGGCCTCACCACGGTCTACGACGCCGACGAGGTCACGCTGCACGACTTCGATGGCACGGCGCCGCGCGTCACCTACCGCCAGGGCGGTCAGACCCGCACCCTGGACTGCGATTTCATCGCCGGCTGCGACGGCTTCCACGGCGTCAGCCGCGCCAGCGTCAAGGACCGCGTGACGGAATACGAGAAGGTCTACCCCTTCGGCTGGCTGGGCGTGCTGGCCGACGTGCCGCCGGTGTCACCGCATGCCATCGTGTACGGCAACAGCGAGCGCGGCTTTTCGCTGTGCTCGATGCGCAGCCTGACGCGCAGCCGCTACTACGTGCAGTGCCCGCTGACGGACAAGGTGGAGGACTGGAGCGACCAGCGCTTCTGGGACGAGCTGCGCAGCCGCCTGGACCCGGCGCTGGCCGAGCAGATCGTGACCGGCCCGAGCATCGAAAAAAGCATTGCGCCGCTGCGCAGCTTCGTGGCCGAGCCCATGCGTTTTGGCCGTCTGTTCCTGGCGGGAGACGCGGCCCACATCGTGCCGCCCACCGGCGCCAAGGGCCTGAACCTGGCCGCCACCGACGTGAAATACCTCTCGGGGGCCTTCATCGCGTATTTCCGCGAGCGAAGCTCGGCCGGTATCGACAGCTACTCTCAGCGCTGCCTGCGCCGGATCTGGAAGGCCGAGCGATTCTCCTGGTGGCTGACGTCGCTGATGCACCGCTTTCCGGACACCGAGGGCTTCGGCCAGAAGGTGCAGGAGGCGGAGCTGGACTACCTGGTGCACTCCGAGGCGCTGTCCACCTCCCTGGCGGAGAACTACGTCGGCTTGCCGCTCTGAGGCGTCCTGACGCGGGGCGGGCGCCGCGCCTGTCGCCCCCGGGGGCCGGTGTGGCTCAGGCCGCCGGCTGCGAGGGCGTGGCAGGGGGCAGCGATTCCTCGCCTGCGGCCTCGTGCGGCAGGCCCTCGTCCGCCGGGGCACCGCCCTCCCCGACCTTGCGCTCGGCCTTGGCCCTGAGCTTTTCCTCTTTCTTCTTTTTCTTGGCCAGCTCGCGTTGCCGCTTCTCGTATCCGTAGTTGGGTGTGGCCACTGGAGGTCCGTTTCGTCTATGAATTGGGGACCAATGTAAGCGATCCCGCGGGGTGCCGACAACGCATCGCCCGCGACCGTCAGATCAGCAGGGCCATCGCCTGTGCCAGATCGTCCCGCAGGTCGGCGACCGCTTCCAGGCCGATCGAGAAGCGCACCAGCCGGCCGGGCTGGGTCCAGGTGCCGAGCTCGGGGCTGCGCATGGACGGAATGTCGTAGGGCACGACCAGGCTCATCGGACCGCCCCAGGAATACCCCAGCTTGAACCAGCGCAGCCCGTCGCAGAAGGCGTCCACCTGCGCCTGGGTGTACTGGGGCTGGAACACCACCGAGAACAGCCCCGCCGCCAGCCCGGTGCGCCCGCACAGGGCCTGCCAGTGGGCATGCCCCGGCGACTGCGGCCACGCCGGGTGCAGCACCTGGGCAATCTCAGGCCGCGACTGCAGCCAGCGCGCGAGTTCGCGTGCGGCCTGGTCATGCGCGCGGTAACGCAGATCGATGCTGGGCAGCGAGCGCAGCACCGCCTCGGCGTCATTGGCCGCCACGCCCAGGCCCAGGCGCATGTGCGCGAGCTTGATCCGCTGGTGCAAGGCCTCATCGCGCGTGACGATGCTCCCCATGAGGACGTCGCCGCCGCCGCTGGGGTATTTGGTGAGGGCCTGGATGACGATGTCCGCGCCCTGCCCCGTGCCCGGCTCACCCGCCAGGTCGAATCCGTTGAAGGCCAGACCGGCGCCCCAGGTGTTGTCCAGGGCGCTGAGGACGCCGCGCTCGCGGCAGGCGGCGGCCAGTTCGGGCAAGGGCGGAAACTCCATCGTCACCGATCCCGGGGCCTCCAGCCACACCAGCTGCGTGCGGTCCGACAGGCGAGCGCGCAGGTCGTCGGGGTTCATCGGGTCGTAGCGCTGGTGGGTGATGCCCCATTGCGCCAGCTCGCCCTGGGCCAGGGCCAGCGACGGGCCGTAGGCGTTGTCCGGCAGCAGCACCTCGCCGCCCGCCTTCAGGAGGGCCAGGTTGACGTTGGCGATGGCCGCCAGCCCGCTGGGCACCAGCACGCACTGCGTGCCGCCTTCCAGCGCCGCGATGCGCTCCTCGAGCAGGAAGGTGGTCGGCGTGCCATGCAGCCCGTAGGTGTAGCCGGCCTTGTCACGCCAGTCGCGCGTGCGCAGGGCCGCGACATTCGGAAAGATGACCGTCGACGCCTTGAAGATGCCGGGCTGCGGCGCGGCAAAGCCCTCAGGGGGACGGTAGGCGTGGTGGACCAGACCGGTGATGCGATCGGGCATCGTGCGACTCGACTGCGGGCCCGGGGACCGTCCCGCGGTCAGATCTTCCACTTCTCGAGCAGCCGCTGCGGCCCGAGCGCGTCGTAGCTTTCGAAGGGCTGGTGGATCCAGGGGTTGGTCGGCAGGAATTCCACCGAATAGTCGGGCGTGAAGGTGGACAGGCCCTTGGTCCAGATCACCGCGCTGCGCAACTCGGTGATGGGCTTGTAGTTGTTCTTGAGCATATCGACCACCTTGTGCAGGGTGTGGCCGGAGTCAGCCAGGTCGTCCACCAGCAGCACCTTGCCGGCAATCTCGCCCTTGGGCGTGGTGATGTAGCGGGCGATGTCCAGGTTGCCCTGCACCGTGCCGGCCTCGGCGCGGTAGGAGCTGGTGGACATGATGGCCAGCGGCTTGTCGAAGATGCGGCTGAGGATGTCGCCGGGCCGCATGCCGCCGCGCGCGAGGCACAGGATGGTGTCGAATTCCCACCCCGACTGGTGCACGCGGATCGCGAGCTTCTCGATCAGGTTGTGGTACTCGTCGTAGCTCACGTACAGGTGCTTGCCGTCTTCGGTCAACATGTCTTGGGTCTCCTTCGTTCTGTTCTTTCGCTGCGTCCGCTACGCGGCTCTCTCACGCCCTCAGGGTCTTCACTCACGGGCCACCGCGGATCCGGCTTCGCCGGTCCGCCCGTGGCGCCCCCTGGAACGGGAAGCGCCGAAGGCGCTTCGGGGGTGGTTATTCATTCAGGTAAGGATGTCGCATCATGATCGTGTGGTCGCGGTCCGGGCTGGTCGAGATCATGGCGATGGGCACGCCGGTGACCTGTTCGATCCGCTGCAGGTACAGACGCGCATTGACCGGCAGCTTGTCGTAGTCGGTCACGCCCACGGTGCTCTCGCTCCAGCCTTCCAGCGTCTCGTAGATGGGCTTGCAGCGGGCGATCTCGTCGGCGCCCAGGGGCAGGATGTCCGTGTGCTCGCCGTCCAGTTCATACCCGGTGCACAACTCAAGCGACTCGATGCCATCGAGCACATCCAGCTTGGTGATGCACAGGCCCGACAGGCCGTTGACCTGTGCGCTGCGCTTCAGAAGCGCGGCGTCGAACCAGCCGCAACGGCGCGCACGGCCGGTGGTCGTCCCCTTCTCGGCACCCACCGTGGCCAGGTGGTAGCCCACGGTGCCGGGCTTCTCCCAGTCCAGCTCCGTCGGGAACGGGCCACCACCCACGCGCGTGCAATAGGCCTTGGTGATGCCCAGGATGTAGTGCAGCATGCCCGGCCCCACGCCCGAACCCGCGGCGGCGTTGCCGGCCACGCAGTTGCTGGAGGTGACATAGGGGTAGGTGCCGTGGTCCACGTCCAGCAGCGTGCCCTGTGCGCCCTCGAACAGGAGGTTGGCGCCGTTGCGGTGGGCCTCGTTCAGTTCGCGCGAGACGTCGGCCATCATGGGGCGCAGCTGCTCGCCCAGGCGCAGGGCTTCGTCGAGCGTGGTCTGGTAATCCACCGCCGGCGCGTTCAGGTAGGAGGTGAGCACGTGGTTGTGCAGATCCAGCACCACCTTGAGTTTCTCGGCAAAGCGCTCGGGGTGCTTGAGGTCCTGCACGCGCAGCGCGCGGCGGGCGATCTTGTCCTCGTAGGCGGGGCCGATGCCGCGGCCGGTGGTGCCGATCTTCTCGGTGCCGCCCTGTTCGCGCAGGGTCTCGCGGGCGATGTCCAGGGCCGCATGGAATGGCAGGATCAGCGGGCACGCTTCGGAGATGCGCAGGCGCGAGCGCACCTCGACGCCGGCCTTCTCCAGGCCGGCAATCTCCTCGAACAATTTGGCGGCGGACAGCACCACGCCATTGCCGATGTAGCACTTGACGCCCGGGCGCATGATGCCCGAGGGGATCAGGTGCAGCGCGGTCTTGACGCCGTTGATCACCAGCGTGTGGCCCGCGTTGTGGCCCCCCTGGAAACGCACCACGCCCTGGGCCATCTCGGTCAGCCAGTCCACCAGCTTGCCCTTGCCCTCGTCACCCCACTGGGTGCCGACCACGACCACGTTGCGACCTGTTGTCTTGTTCATCAGAAAACTCGTTGGGAAAGGGGGCGGGCGGCGCGCTCAGAGGCTGCGCACGGCCCAGGTGGAGCCCTGTCGGGCCAGCTCGCGGTCGCAGTGGAATTCGTCCACCTCGCTCTCGTGGCCCGGCAGCACGCACACCACGGTCTCACCCTGCTGGCGCAGGCCGGCGATGGCGGCGCGCAAGGCTGGGTCTTCGCCCCAGGGGGCGCGGATGGCGGCACGCAGGGGCCGTTTGGCGACCACGCCCACCAGCTCGCGCAGGTCCAGGCTGAAGCCGGCCGCCGGCCGGTTGCGGCCGAACACCGCGCCGACCTCGTCGTAGCGGCCCCCGCGCACCAGCGCGTCGCTGGCGCCGGGGGTGTAGATCGCGAAACGCGCACCGCTGTAATAGGCGTAGCCCCGCAGGTCGGCCAGGTCGAAACTCACGCGTGCGCCGTCCAGGTGGGCCGCCAGCCAGCGCAGGGTGGCCAGGGCCTCGCGCACCGGCGGGGTGGCCGGCAGGCAGCGTTCGGCCTCGGCCAGCACGGACTCATCGCCGTACAGGTTGACCAGGGCCGCCAGGCCCTCGCGGGAGGCCTGGGGAAAACCTCGGGTCAGGATCGCCAGCTCACTGGCGTCCTTGGCGGCCAGAGCGGCATGCACCTGGGCCAGCACGGCGGCATCCACCGGCAGGCCCGCCAGCAGCGCGCGCACCAGGCGCGCATCGGCCATGTCCACCGTCAGGTCCTGCACCTGGGTGGCCCGCAGGCCCTCCAGGGCCAGGGTCAGGGCCTCGAGGTCGGCTTCCAGGCCGGCATGGCCGTAGATCTCGGCGCCGAACTGCAGCGGCTCGCGGGTGGCATGCGGCCGGCCAGGGCGGGTGTGCAGCACCGGACCGCAGTAGCACAGGCGCGTGACGCCTGCGCGATTGAGCAGGTGGGCGTCGATGCGGGCCACCTGGGGCGTGGTGTCGGCGCGCAGACCCATCATGCGCCCGGACAGCTGGTCGACCAGCTTGAAGGTCTGCAGGTCCAGCGCCTCGCCCGTCCCGGTCAGGAGCGATTCCAGGTGCTCCAGCAAGGGCGGCATCACCAGCTCGTAGCCATAGCCACGGGCGGTGTCCAGCAGCTCGCGACGAAGCTCTTCGATGTGCCGGGCCTCGGAGGGCAAAACATCGGCGATGTGATCCGGCAGGACCCAGGCGGACATGAAAATGCGCAGCTGTTAAAACCGACATTTTACCGGTCAGTCCGGGGTGCCCCGGACTGATGGCGCCAGACCGCCGGCTGTCGGCCTCAGGACGCCGTGAGCCAGGCCAGGAGCGCCAGCCCGAGGCCCACGCTCACCAGCCCGAAAAACCGCAACTGGCCGTCCCTGAGGTGCACCAGGCGCTCGAAGGTGCTGCGCCAGCGGCCTGGCGCCACCAGCGGCAGCAGGCCCTCGAAGACCAGCACCAGGGCGAGCGCCGCCCAGAACACCTCCGAGGACACGCCCGCGCCCGGCCCTGACGGCCCTTACTTGCGCGCCGGCGCAGCCGCCGGTGCCGCAGCGCCAGAGCCAGCGCCCCGGAAGTTGCGGAAGAACTCGCTCGAGGCCGGGTCCAGGACCATCACGTCACCCTTGCGTCCGAAGCTGGCCTTGTAGGCGTCCAGGCTGCGATAGAACTGGGCGAACTGCGGGTCCCGGCCAAAGGCGTCGTTGTAGATGCGCGCTGCCTCGGCATCGCCCTCACCCTTGATCTTCTGGGCATCGCGGTAGGCGTTGGCGATGGCCACCTCGCGCTGGCGATCGGCATCGGCGCGGATCTTCTCGCCTTCGGCGGCGCCCGTGGAGCGCAGCTCGTTGGCCACGCGCTTGCGCTCGGCCTCCATGCGGCGGTAGACGGATTCGGTGATGGCCTCGACATAGTCCGCACGCGTGATGCGCACGTCCACCACGTCCACGCCCCAGGGCTTGGCCCCCTTGACCACTTCCTGCACCTCGCGCTTGACGTCCGCCATCAGCTGCTCACGGCTGCTGGAGAGGAGCTCGCGCACGGTACGGCGGTTGATCTCCTCCTGGAAGGCGTTGCGCACGACGCGATTGAGCTGGTTGGCCCCCGCGGCCTCGTCCAGGCCGACGTTGCGGATGTACTGCGACGGGTCGCTGATGCGCCAGCGCACGAACCAGTCGATCACCACGCGCTGCTTCTCGGCCGTCAGCATGGGCTCGGTGTCGGTGCTGTCCAGCGTCAGCAGGCGCTTGTCGATGTAGCTCACGTTCTGAAAGGGCGGCGGCAACTTGACGTGCAGGCCGGGCTCGGTGATCACTTCCTTGATCTGGCCGAGTGCATAGACCACGCCGAACTGGCGCTGGTCGACCACGAAAAGCGTGGAACTCGCCACCGCGAGGGCCACCAGGGCCCCTGAAATCCAGAATCCGATACGGTTCATCGTTGTGCTCCCCGTTTCAGCGCGATTCGCGTTCGCGGCCGCGGGTGTTGTTGGTGTCCCGCGAGCGGGGGTCAGTGGCTGCCGGCGCCGCAGGGGCGGCCGGTGCAGGCGCCGGCACAGCGGCCGCCGGTGCGTCGGACGAGGACTGCGCGACCTGCTGCATCAGCTTGTCCAGCGGCAGGTACAGCAGGTTCGAGCCCTGGCGCGAATCGATCAGCACCTTGTTCACGTTGGCGTAAATCTGCTGCATGGCGTCCAGGTACATGCGGTCGCGCGTGACCTGGGGCGCGCGCTGGTACTCGGTCAGCACCGAACGGAAACGCTGCGCATCACCCTGGGCCTGCGCCACGATGCGGGCCTTGTAGGCATCCGCCTCTTCTTTCAGGCGCGACGCGGAGCCCACGGCGCGCGGGATGACGTCGTTGGCATAGGCCTGGGCTTCGTTCTTGGCGCGCTCGCGCTCCTGGCCGGCCTTGAGCACGTCGTCGAAGGAGGCCTGCACCTGCTCGGGCGGGCGCACACCCCCCTGCTGCAGGTTCACTGCCACGACCTCGACCCCCAGCTTGTAGCGGTCCAGGATCACCTGCATCAGCTCACGCACCCGCGGACCGATCTGGTCACGTTCTTCGGCCAGGGCGGAGTCCATGCGCATCTTGCCCACCACCTCGCGCACGGCGGTCTCGGCGGCATGCACCACAGCCTCGGCGGGGTTGCGGCTCTCGAACAGCCAGGCACGTGCGTCCTTCAGGCGGTACTGCACGGCAAACTTGATCTCGACGATGTTCTCGTCCTGCGTCAGCATGGCGGAATCGCGCAGGCCGGTGGCGCGGATCACGTTGTCGCGGCCGATATCCACCGAGCGGATCTGGGTGACCGTGACGACCTCATGGCGCTGGATCGGGTACGGCAGGCGCCAGTTGAAACCCGCGCCGACCGTGGACTGGTAACGCCCGAACTGGGTGATCACCGCCTGCTGGCCCTCCTGCACGATGAAGAAACCCGTGCCCAGCCAGATCAGCACCACGACCGCGCCCACCAGGCCCGCCCCGATGCCGGCGCTCTTCATGTCGGGCTGGAAGCCGCCTCCGTGACCACCCCCGCCGTTGCGGCCGTTGCCGGCGCCCGGACGGCCCCGGCCGCCGAACAGGCCGCCGAGCTTGCGGTTGAAGTCTCGCCAGAGTTCATCCAGGTCTGGCGGGCCGCCGTTGGGTCCGCCGGGGCCTCGTGGCCCCCCGCCCTCCGGGCGTTGCTCCCCCTCGGGTCGGTTGCCCTCCGGGCGGCCGCCTTCAGGACGAGGGCCTTCGGGCGTCTGCCCGCCGGCCTTCGACTCATCGCCGCCACGGCCCCAGCGGGGGTCGTTCAGGTTGAACATGCCCCGAAGGCGCTCCTGCAGCGCGCCGGCCCACAGGCCTGGAAATGAAAATTTCATTCGCGTGGATCTCTTTTTCTTTCAGAACCTATTGTGCCCAATCAGGCTTGTGCCCCCTGGGTGTCAGGGGATTGGGGGGCCGGCTCCCCGCGGGCGCGCTGGGCCTGCTCGGCCAGCCACTGGCGCAGCGGTGCCAGCCCCTCTCCCGTGCGGGCGCTGACGAAGAGGCGCGGGACGGACCGGCCCTCGAGGTCGAACCCGTCCTGCAGGTGGCGCGGGCGCTGCGTCGGGGCCAGCGCATCGAGCTTGTTGAACACGAGGACCTGGGGCACATCACCGGCGCCGATCTCGTGCAGCACGTCCTGGACCTGCCCGATCTGCTCGGGAAAGTGGGGGTTGGACGCGTCCACCACGTGCAGCAACAGGTCGGCGTCGGCCGCTTCGCGCAGAGTGGCCTGGAAGGCATCGATCAGGCCGTGCGGCAGGTCACGAATGAACCCCACGGTATCCGACAGGGACACCGAGCGGCCCGAGCCCTGCCCCTGCGCGTCCTGCGCCGCCAGGTACAGCTGGCGGGTGGTCGTGTCCAGGGTGGCGAACAGCTGGTCGGCGGCATAGGCGCGCGCCTTGACCAGGGCATTGAACAGGGTGGACTTGCCCGCGTTGGTGTAGCCCACCAGAGAGATGTTGTAGGCCCCCTGGCGCTCGCGCTGGCGGCGCTGGGTGTTGCGCTGCTTCTTGACCCGCTCCAGGCGCTCGCGGGTGCGCTTGATGGCGTCGCCGATCATGCGGCGGTCCAGCTCGATCTGCTTTTCACCCGGGCCGCCGCGTACCCCCGCGCCGCCAGTCTGGCGCTCCAGGTGCGACCAGCGCCGCACCAGCCGGGTGCTGACGTACTGGAGCCGGGCCAGCTCGACCTGCAGCTTGCCCTCGTGGCTGCGAGCGCGCTGCGCGAAGATTTCGAGGATGAGGAGCGTGCGGTCGTTGACAGGCAGCTGCAGGTGGCGTTCCAGGTTGCGCTGCTGCGCCGGGCTCAGGGACTGGTCGAACAGGATCTCGGTGGCGCCGGTGTCCTCGGCCAGTGCCTTGATTTCGTCGGCCTTGCCGCTGCCGATGAACAGCGCCGCATCCGGCGCGCGCCGCTTGCAGGTCACGCGCGCCACGGGCGCCAGGCCGGCGGTCTGGGCCAGCAGGCCCAGCTCCTCGAGCTCGGTGTCGAAGTGGGGGGTTCCGAAATCCACCCCGACCAGCAGGGCCGAGGGGGTGGCGCGGCGCGCGGTGTCTTGCAAGGGTTGGGGGCCGCCCTGACGCGCCCCGGTCAGGCCGAGGGCGATTCCTGGTTTTCAGCCGTGGAGAAATTCACCGCGCGTCCCGGCACGATGGTCGAGATCGCGTGCTTGTACACCATTTGGGTGACCGTGTTGCGCAGCAACACGACGTACTGGTCGAAGGATTCGATCTGCCCTTGCAGCTTGATACCGTTGACGAGGTAGATGGAGACCGGCACATGCTCCCGACGCAGGGTGTTCAGGAAGGGGTCCTGTAGAAGCTGCCCTTTGTTGCTCACGATATTCTCCGTGTTGAGTCGTTTTGTTGGAACTTGCACCTTACCACAGCAAGGCTGTTGTGCAAGTAGGTTCACGCCTTCGGCCCTGCCCGCGATGGGGCCGTAGACCCTTTGGAGGAAATGCCCGCGGGCGCCCTGGCGCGGCGCTGCGGGCGCTCAGCCCTTGTCCGCGTACGGGTTGGTCGAGGTTTTCATCTCGATTCGCAGCGGGGTACCGACGAGGTTGAATTCCTTGCGGAAACGGCCTTCCAGGAAGCGCTTGTAGGCATCGGTCACATGCTCCAGGGAATTGCCATGGACCACGATCACCGGGGGGTTCATGCCGCCCTGGTGGGCGTAGCGCAGCTTGGGGCGGAACATCCCGGCCCGCTTGGGGGACTGGAACTGCACCGCCTCCAGCAGCAGGCGGGTCAGGACGGGGGTCGGCATCTTGACCATGGCCGCCTGGTGGGCCTGGGCGATGGCGTCCCACACCGGGCCCAGGCCCTGGCGCTTCTTCGCGGAGATGAAGTGGATGGCCGCGAACTTCAGGAACGCCAGGCGCGACTCGATCTGCCGCTGCAGCTGCTCGCGCTGGTAGTCGTCCACCGCGTCCCACTTGTTCACGGCAATCACCACGGCCCGCCCGCTCTCGAGGATGTAGCCGGCAATGTGCGCGTCCTGGTCGGTGATGCCCTGCGTCGCATCGAGCAGCAGCAGCACGACGTTGGCGGACTCGATGGCCTGCAGGGTCTTGACCACCGAGAACTTTTCGATGGCCTCGAACACCCGCCCCTTGCGGCGCAGACCGGCGGTGTCGATCAGCTCGTACAACTGCCCCTTGCGCTCGAAGGGCACGGAGATGGCGTCGCGCGTGGTGCCCGGCATGTCGAAGGCGACCAGGCGCTCCTCGCCGAGCCAGGTGTTGATCAGGGTCGACTTGCCCACGTTGGGCCGTCCGGCGACGGCCAGCTTGATGGCGCCGCTGCCCGCCGCCTCGCCCTCCTCGTCGGGCTCGGGCAGGTTCAGCGTGTCCAGCGCGTGTTCGACGAGGCTGCGGATGCCCTGGCCATGGGCGGCGGACACGGGCATCACCTCGCCCAGGCCCAGCTCGTAGAACTCGGCCAGCTGCGCGCCTTCGGTCATGCCCTCGGCCTTGTTGGCCGCGAGCACGGTGGGCTTGCCCAGCTTGCGCAGGTAGCTGGCGATGTCGTGGTCCTGGGCCGAGAGGCCGCCTCGGGCGTCGACGACGAAAACCACGACGTCCGCCTCGGCCACGGCCTGGCGGGTCTGCTTGGCCATCTCGACGTAGATGCCGCTCTCGGCGGTGGGTTCGAAGCCGCCGGTGTCGATGACGATGAATTCGTAGCGGCCCTGGCGCGCGTTGCCGTAATGGCGGTCGCGGGTGAGGCCGGCGAAGTCGGCGACGATGGCGTCGCGCGACTTGGTCAGGCGGTTGAACAGCGTGGACTTGCCGACGTTGGGACGGCCCACCAGGGCGACGACGGGTTTCATCGGCAAGCGGGAGTTACTGGGGCACGAAGCCGAAAACACTCCCGGCACGGGTCACGACGACGACGGTGTTGTCCGCCAGCACCGGGGCCGCGGCGATCGCGGACCCGTCGGTGGTCAGGCGCGTGAGCAGGCTGCCGTCCTCGCGCGAGAGCACATGCACGAAGCCGAAACTGTCGCCGACGATGACGGAGCGGCCGGCGGCCAGGGGCGCGCTCAGCCCGCGCAGGGCGAGACGGTCGGTGCTCCAGGCGCGCTCGCCGTCGCTGCGGCGCCAGGCCAGGACCGTGCCATTCGATTCAGTACCGACCACCTGGCGGTCGTCGCCGTGCAGGCCCTCGGCGCCCTTGGCGGGCCGGGTCCACAGGACCGTGCCCCGGCTGGCGTCCACGCAGCCCACGGCGGCCTGGAACGCGCGGGCGCACAGGGTGTCGCCGACCCGGCTCACGCGGCCGACCAGATCCACCAGGCGCTCGACATCGTTGGTGCCCCGGGTGACTCCGATCGGAGCCTCCCAGCGGATGCTGCCGTTGGCCGGGTTCAGGCCGGCCAGGCGGCCGCCCTGCCCCACCACCAGGGTGTCTCCCACCGCCAGGAGCACGCCGCCCTGGCGCAGTACCAGCGGCTCGCTCGGGCGCTGCTGCGTCCACAGTTTGCGGCCGGTGGCGCCATCGTGGGCGGACACCGAACGGTCGCCTGCGAGCACGAAGACGCGTCCGCCCGCAACGAAGGGCGCGGTGTGCGCCTGCGAGGGCAAGGGCTGCCGCCACAGGATCTGACCACTGGACAGGGCCACCAGTTCGTTGGCACGGGTGACGACGGCGGCCAGGCGCCCGTCGCTGCCGACACCCGCGCTCAAGGGCGCGCCCACGCTGGCCCGCCAGCGGGTGGCCCCGCTGACCGCGTCCAGGCTGGCGACTGTGCCATCGCTGGCGGCCACTGTGACGTCCGAGCCGTTGACCTGCACGGACAGGGGCATCTGCACCGGGCCCAGGCGCACCGACCAGGCCTGGCGCACGGACAGCAGCCGGGGGTCGGGTTGCAGCTCCGCAGGCTTGGGGGGCGGGGGAGTGCCGCCCAGGAAGGTCGGCAGCATGGAGCAGCCGGCCAGTGCCCAGGCCGCGCCGAGGCAGGCGAGCCAGCGCGCAGGACGCGCGGCGCTCCGGCTGAAGGAGACAGCGGAATCAGTCATGGCTTGGATTGGGCACCAGCGCCGGCGGATTTTTGTGGATCGACCCCCAGGGCGGCGAGTTTGACCTCGACCAGGCGGCGGTAGTCGGCGCGGCCATCCAGACCCGGCAGGGCCTTGAGGTATTCGGCCTTGGCCTGTTCGGGCTTGCCTTGCAGCTGCAGGATGTCGCCACGGCGGTCAGCGGCCAAGGCTTCGAATTCAGGGGCCATGGGCTTGGCCAGCTGGGCCAGGGCCTCGTCGTAGGCCTTGGCGTCGGCCAGCAGGCCGGCCAGGCGCAGGCGGGCGATGGCCTGGTAGCCGGGGTCGGAGGATTTTTCGGCCACCCAGGACAGGGCGGCCTTGGCGGCATCGGGTTTGCCGCTTTCCTGCAGGGACCGCGCGGCGAGCAGGCCCGCCTGCTGCGTGTAGGTGGTGCCCGAGAACTTGTCGCGCAGGTCATCGAAGGCCCGCTGCACCCGGGCCCCGTCACCGGTCACGGCGGCGCGTTCGACCTCGGCGTACAGGGCTGACGCCTCGGCGGCCTGCCGGTTTTGCCAGAGGTTCCAGCCGTTGTATGCCGCAAAGCCGCCCAGGACGACGATCAGCGCCCAGGTGATGAGGTTGCCGTACTTGCTCCAGAAGTGCTTGAACTGGGCAAGCTGCTCCTGTTCTTCGAGGTCGAGGTGTTGGGCCATGAGGTGTCTGCGGTAAGCCGTCGATTGTAGTGAGGGCGGCCAGGCCGCCCGGGGCGTGCGGACGTTCAGGCGCCGACGGGTCCGGATCCGGTCGCCTTGAGCCCCTGGGCCCAGTCGGCCGCCGCCGCCAGCGTGCGCCGCCCCTGCGCGCCACCGCCATCGCGCAAGGCCTTGACGGTGACCTCGCCGGCAGCCAGTTCGTCCGCGCCGAAGATCAGCGCATGGCGCGCGCCGCTGGCGTCGGCCTTCTTGAACTGCGACTTCATGCTGCCCATGCCCTCGGCGGAGGCTGCATGCATCTGCACCCGCAGGCCGGCCGCGCGCAGCACCTGCAGGGTACGCAGCGCCACGGGCATGGCAGCCGCCTCGGGCACGATGGCGTAGGCGTCGGGCACCGGCTCGGGAATGGGCGCGCCCTGCTCGCGCACCAGCTCGAGCACGCGCTCGACCCCCAGGGCCCAGCCCACGGCGGGGGCGGGCTTGCCACCGATCTGGGCGATCAGGTCGTCGTAGCGTCCGCCGGCGCAGATGGTGCCCTGCGCGCCCAGGCTGTCGGTGACGAACTCGAAGACGGTGAGGTTGTAGTAATCCATCCCGCGCACCAGGCGCGGGTTGACGGTGTAGCCAATGCCGTTGGCATCGAGCATGGCCTTCACGCCGTTGAAGTGCGCGAGGGACTCGGGTCCCAGGAAGTCGATCAGGCGGGGAGCGCCCTGCACCAGGGCCTGCATGGCGGGATTCTTGGTGTCCAGGATCCGCAGGGGGTTGCTGTGAAGCCGCCGGCGCGCGTCCTCGTCGAGCACGTCGGCATGGCGCTCGAAGTACGCGATCAGCTGCGCACGGTGCTCACGCCGCTCGGCGGGCTGGCCCAGGCTGTTGATCTCCAGGCGCACGTTCGCGAGGCCCAGCTCGCGCCAAAGCGCATCGGCCAGCAGGATGATCTCGGCGTCGACATCGGGGCCCGCGAAGCCCAGGGCCTCGGCGCCGATCTGGTGGAACTGTCGGTAGCGGCCCCGCTGCGGGCGTTCATGGCGGAACATCGGGCCCATGTAGTACAGGCGCTTGCCGCCGTCATAGAGCAGCGAGTGTTCGGCCACCGCGCGCACCACACCGGCGGTGTTCTCGGGGCGCAGCGTGAGGTGCTCGCCGTTCAAGCGGTCCTCGAAGGAGTACATCTCCTTCTCGACGATGTCGGTCACCTCGCCCAGGCCCCGCACGAACAGCGCGGTGGGCTCGACGATCGGCGTGCGGATGTTGCGGTAGGCGTAGCGCGCCATCAGGTCGCGCACCTTGTCCTCGAACCATTCCCACTGGCCCGACACGGGCGGGAGGATGTCGTTCATGCCCTTGACGGCGGTCAGGGGCTGGGCCTTGGCGGCACGGGTCTTGTCGGTCATGCGGTCAGGAAAAACTCGGGCCGGGGCGTTCAGGCCGCCTCGGTCTGGCCGAAGCGCTTGTGGATGTAGGTCTCGACGATCTGGTGGAACTCGGTGACGATGTGGTCGCCGCGCAGGGTCATGGCTTTCTCGCCGTCGATGAACACGGGCGCGGCAGGCGCCTCGCCGGTACCGGGCAGGCTGATGCCGATGTCGGCATGCTTGCTCTCGCCGGGTCCGTTGACGATGCAGCCCATGACCGCCACTTTCAGGTTCTCGACGCCCGGATAGCGCTTGCGCCAGACCGGCATCTGCGCGCGCAGGAAGTCGTCGATCTGCTTGGCCAGCTCCTGGAAGGTGGTGCTGGTGGTGCGTCCGCAGCCGGGACAGGCCGTGACGCTGGGCACGAAGTTGCGCAGCCCCAGGGCCTGCAGGATCTCGGAGGCGATCACCACTTCCTGGGTGCGCGACTCGCCAGGCTGCGGCGTGAGCGAGACACGGATGGTGTCGCCGATGCCCTCCTGCAGCAGCAGGCCCAGCGCCACGCTGGACGCCACCGTGCCCTTGGTGCCCATGCCAGCTTCGGTCAGGCCCAGGTGCAGCGGGTGGTTGCAGCGGCGCGCGAGCTCGCGGTAGACGGCCACCAGGTCCTGCACGCCACTGACCTTGCAGGACAGCAGCACCTGGCCGGGGGACATGCCCAGTTCGACCGCACGGCGGGCCGAGTCGAGCGCCGAAGTGATCAGCGCCTCGTACATCACGGACTTGGCATCCCAGGGCTCGGCGCGGCGGCTGTTGTCATCCATCATCTGCGCCAGCAGCTCCTGGTCAAGACTGCCCCAGTTGACCCCGATGCGCACGGGCCGGTCCCACTTCAGGGCGGCCTCGACCATCAGCGAGAACTGCTTGTCGTGCTTGTCGCCCTTGCCCACATTGCCGGGGTTGATGCGGTACTTGGACAGGGCCTGGGCGCAGTCCGGAAATTCGGTGAGCAGGCGGTGCCCGTTGTAGTGGAAGTCGCCCACCAAGGGCACGTCGATGCCCATGCGATCGAGCTGCTCGCGGATGTAGGGCACCTGCTGGGCGGCCTCGGGCGTGTTGACAGTGATGCGCACCAGCTCGGAGCCTGCGAGCGCGAGCTCCTTGACCTGGATGGCCGTGCCGACGGCGTCCGCCGTGTCGGTGTTGGTCATGGACTGCACGCGCACCGGCGCGTCGCCGCCCACGGTGACGACACGCGATCCCCAGACGACGCGCGCCTGCAGGGAGCGGCGCGCCCGGGGCGCGGCGCCGGGAATGGGGGTATCGGACGGGGTCATGGCTGTTTCGCTCCCGACCCGGCAGGCAAGGCGGGCACCGCAGGCCGGGTCGCTGCGGAGGCCACGGAAGGAGACGCCGGCGCCGCAGCCGAGGCCACGGGCGTGGCATCGGCTGCGGGCAGCAGGTTCGGGGTGACGGGCTCGATCACGACCTTGTCGGACGCCACGGGCGCCGGCGAGGCGGCCGCCGCACCGGGCTTGGCCGCCGTCGCAGCGGTCTCATCGGCCTGCAGCTCGGGCAGCACGATGAGGGCCAGGGCCCCGAGCAACAACAGCACCGCGACGATGACGGGCGGCCGGAAGGCGCGCTCGCGCCAGCTGGCCCCGCCCACCGGGCTGGACGAGCGGAACGGCTCGTTGATGCCCACATTCACGGTGACGGTGCGCGGAGACCCCTGGGGCAGAGCCGCGAGGATGGGGGCGGGATCGACCTTGAGCTGGCGGCAGACGCTGCCGGCCAGCGCCCGCGCGAAGGTGTGATCGGGCAACCGGTCCAGATGCCCCTGCTCGAGGGCCTCCAGCTGACGCACCGGCACTTTCAGAGCCACGGCCAGCGCGGCGACGTGCACGCCCGCCTGTTCCCGGGCCTGGCGTAGCATCGCACTGCCGCTCAGGGGTTCGGTCACCGTCTCCACGGACTCACTCATCAAAGGTTCCCTTGTCGTACGCGGCCATCTCGCGGGACTGCGGATAGCGCTTTTTCAGCTGCTCGCCCAATTGCCGCAGGGCCACCGGGTCGCCCAGGCGGTGCTCGACGCGGATTCCCAGCCAGAGGGACTCGGCATTGGCGCCCTCCCCGTTGTTCAGGCGGCGGATGTAGAACTGCGCACGCGGCAGCTCACCCCGACGATAAAGCAGCTGAGCCAGGTTATAGCCCGTCAGCGGGTTGGCCGCATCGAGCTCGTAGGAGCGGGTCAGGCTGCGCTCGGCTTCGGCCAGGCGCCCGGCGCGGGCCTGGCACACCCCCAGGGCGAGCCAGCTGCGGGCGGGCGACGCGTAGCCCGGGCTGGCCAGGGCCTGGGTAAAAGAGCGTTCGGCTTCGTCATGGCGACCCTGCTCGCAGGCCATCCAGCCCAGGTTGTGCAGGGTGTCGCCATCGCGCGGGTCCAGGGCCAGGGCGCGCCGGAAACTGTCCTCGGCCTGGCGCGGCTCGTTCAGGCGCAGGGACACCAGGCCACGCAGGTTGTGGGCCGGCGCGTAGCGAGGGTCGCTGGCAAGGGCCTGCTTGATTTCGTCCAGCGCGATCGCGGTACGCCCTTCCTCGAAGTAGCCGACGGCCAGCGCCAGGCGGATGCGGGCACGCTTGCGCTCGGGCGTCTCTTCGGACTCGGTGACGGGGTCGGCCCCACTGCCACCCGAGAGGCCGTTCGGGGCGGCCCCCGTGAGCGCACAGCCGGCCAGCACCAGCACGCCAGCCAGCCCGGACAGGGCCAGCCCCCAGGCGCGGGCCCGAGGCCGGCTCATGGGCGGCTCTCCTTGGCGACAGCGTCCGCGAGCACGGGCGTGAGCATGACCCTGCGCTGCTGGGCGATCCGGCCCTGCACGCCGGTGCGGTCCTTGACATCGCCGGCGAGCTGTCCGCAAGCCGCGTCGATGTCGTCACCGCGCGTCTTGCGCACGGTGGTCACGATGCCTGCGTCGCTGAGCAGGCTGGCGAAGGCTTGCACCTGCTTCTGGGGCGATCGGGTGAGGCCGGAGGCGGGAAAGGGGTTGAAGGGAATGAGGTTGAACTTGCAGGACACGCCCTGCCCGCGCACCAGATCGATCAGGGCGCGCGCGTGCTCGGGCTGGTCGTTGACGCCCGCAAGCATGCAGTACTCGAAGGTGATGAAGTCGCGCGGGGCATGCACCAGGTAGCGCTTGCAGGCCTGCATCAACTCGGCCAGCGGGTACTTGCGGTTCAGGGGGACCAGCGAGTCGCGCAGGGGGTCGGTGGGGGCGTGCAGGGAGACGGCCAGGGCCACCGGACAATCCTGGCCGAGCCTGTCCATCAGGGGCACCACGCCGGAGGTGGACACCGTGACCCTGCGGCGGGACAGACCATAGCCGTGGTCATCCAGCAGGGTGCGCAAGGCCGGCACCAGGGCGCCGTAGTTCTGCAGCGGCTCGCCCATGCCCATCATGACGACGTTGGAGATCACGCGCTCCGTGGTGCCCAGGTGCCTGCGCAGGAAGTGCTCGGCGAACCAGAGCTGGGCGACGATCTCGCCAGTGGTCAGGTTGCGCGCGAAGCCCTGGTGCCCCGTGGAGCAGAAACGGCAACCGACCGCGCAGCCGGCCTGGGACGACACGCACAGCGTGCCACGGTCGTCCTCGGGGATGAAGACCGCTTCCACCGCGTTGCCCGCGCCGACGTCGAACAGCCACTTGATGGTGCCGTCGGCCGATTCGTGCTGGGTGATGACGGGCAGTCCCTGGATGCAGGCGGCTGCTTCGAGCTTGCCGCGCAGGGACTTGGCCAGGTCGGACATCTGGCTGAAGTCAGACGCGCCCCGCTGGTGGATCCAGCGGAACAACTGGGTGGCGCGAAAACGCTTTTCACCCAGGCTTTCGCAGTAGGCGGCCAGACCCTCGAGATCGAAGTCGAGAAGGTTGGCCGTCATGGCATGACCCGTTCCGTTTCAGCGGGAGAAGACGTTCATGCCGGCGAAGAAGAAGGCGATCTCGACGGCGGCAGTCTCGGGCGCGTCGGAGCCGTGCACGGCGTTGGCGTCGATGCTGTCGGCGAAGTCGGCGCGGATGGTGCCCTTGTCGGCCTTCTTGGGGTCGGTGGCGCCCATGAGCTCACGGTTCTTGGCGATGGCGTTCTCGCCCTCGAGCACCTGGATCATGACGGGACCGGAGACCATGAAGTCGACCAGGTCCTTGAAGAAGGGACGGGCCTTGTGGACGGCGTAGAACTGCTCGGCCTCGCCGCGCGAGAGGTGGGCCATGCGGGCCGCCACGACCTTCAGGCCGGCGCCTTCGAAGCGGGCGTAGATCTGGCCGATGACGTTCTTGGCGACGGCGTCGGGCTTGATGATGGAAAGGGTGCGTTCGATGGCCATGAGGATGCTTCTTTCTAGGAGTCGTTCTGCAGCTGCGAAGAGGGTTCTGGCGCGCCGTGAAACCGCCGCCCGGGAAGGCCCCGGACCCGGCTCATGCCCCCGGGGGCAAGGCCCGGCGGCACTGGCGCAGCCGAAAGTTCGGCAAAGCCCTGGATTTTAACCCATGGGGCAGCGTTTCAGCGGCCGCCCCGTCGCGGGCCGCCTTTGCCGCCGCGCCGGGGCCCGGCACCGGGGCCCTGACGCTGGCGGGTGAAGCTGTCGGCTCCGATGTAGCCAAAGGCCGTCTTCATGGGGTCGGGCTGCCCGCCCGCGCCGCCGTCCTGGCGATCCTTGCCGCGAGGGCCGCCCGGGTTGCGGCCTCGCGGGCCACCCCCGCCCCCTCCTTGCCACTGCGGCCAGGGCCTCCCGTGCGCCCCTGGCCTGGCTTGCCCCGACCC
>JACCED010954095.1_pt1 | contig 49354 bp, 44 predicted proteins | sample 7455021 | NCBI WGS metagenome assembly JACCED01 (sample SAMN15323456, study PRJNA562643) | freshwater metagenome | isolation source: river surface water | place: USA:Blue River Watershed | collected 2017-08-19
AGGGTTTTATGAATAAACCCATGTGACGTGGGTCAAATTTGGCCCTCAGTGACCATTTAAGGACAATTTAGGAACAGCTTAGGGACAGTTTAAGGATCGTTTTGAACTGCAAATCAGCCATTTTTGATGCAAAATGTCAGAATGACTTCTAATACTTTTTGCACTTCCCATGTTCATCATGGGTTTACTCAAAAAAAGCTCGTGACAGCTGTGGCTTTGGCCATTGCTTTATCTGGATCATGGATCAGCTCTTCAGTCCTGGCTCAAGCTTCGGTTTTGACTGTACCACCTAGCACAGCGGTCATCAGTGGTCCTGCCACACAAACTACCCAGCAGATCAAAGCCAACAATCCAAATACCGAAGTATTAGATCTACTCAGCTTGTACCGTGAAGCTGCATTTAACGACCCCACTTTCAATGCCGCCAAATACAGTTATATGGCGGGCAAAGAGAAGCGTTGGCAAGGACTGTCCGTTTTAGCGCCTCAAGTGGTGGCCACTGGCAATGAAACCAAAAGCGATGTGTTCAATGCTAGAACGGGTAATCGCAACAATGACTTGATGTCCAGAGGCTGGACTGTCAAATTAACTCAACCTTTGTTTAGTTGGGACAAATGGGCGCAGTTCAGACAAGGTGACATGAACGCAGACATTGCTGAAGCCCAATATGCAGCTGCTGAACAAGATTTGGTGATTCGGGTGACGGAAGCTTATTTCAATGTCTTGAACGCACAAGATACTTTGAATCTGGCCAGAAATAAAAAAGTGTTGATTGGTGAACAGCTAGAGCAGGCTAAACGTAACTTTGAAGTAGGTACAGCCACCATCACTGACACGCATGAAGCCCAATCCCGTTACGATTTGGTTGTTGCCCAAGAATTAGCCGCCGAAGCTGACCTCGTGATTAAGCGCGGCGCATTGGAACAAATCACTGGCAAACAAATCACTCAGATTAAATCTTTGGAGCCAAGATCCTCGATTGAGGCCGTAGCAAAAAATCGCAAATTAAAACTCATAAAGGGTGAGAAACCCACCCCCGTGAATGTGCAACAAGCCGTCACAGTTCAACCAGGTCAAACCATCCAGGATTGGGTGAAACAGGCTGAAGATGTGAGTTATGACATTGTGGCGAAGAAGCTTGCCTATGATGTTGCTACGCAAGAGACTCAACGTGCTTACGCCGGTCATGCCCCTTCCATCGATTTTATCGGTCAACGAGGTTACAGCGATAGTGAAAACACACTGTCTTCTGACGGCACGATGCTCAATACGCGCTCCTATTCAACACAAGCGATTATTCAGCTGACAGTACCTCTATTTTCAGGTGGGTATAACCAGTCTGTGGTGAGAGAAAAAGCTGCTTTAGCAAACAAAGCATTGGCCGACTTAGAAAACACTCGTCGTTCAGTTGCACAAACAACACGTCAGGCTTATTTAGGCTTTAACAATGGTTTGGCTCAAGTGAAAGCCTATGAAGCGGCTGAGTTATCCGCCTTGATCGCCTTGGAATCGAATAAATTGGGTTATGAAGTGGGCGTACGTATCAATATTGATGTTTTAAATGCTCAAGATACTTTATTCACAACTCGCAGAGATTTAGCCAAAGCGCGCTATGACACCATTTTGAATGGTCTCAAGCTCAAAGCTCAAGCCGCTGTTCTCAGTGATGAAGATTTGCAAGCCGTGAATGGCTTACTTAAGTAAATTAAGTAAATACTTCTGATTGAAGTATTTACTTTTTAACTTTCAAGTCTTTCAATTTAGCAAACGCATCCGCAAAAGCGGTATTCCCCGCAGGCGCAAATGAAGCGTGTTGTCTTTGACCAGCGGGTTTGACTGATTTTTTCTCATCAGCAATATTTTTACTCTTGATACCATTAATACCATGAGTACTTTTAGCACCATCAGCAGCATTGGATGGCGCCACATCGTTTAATTTCATGGTTAAACCAATCCGACGACGCTTCACATCTACTTCGAGCACTTTGACTTTGACCACTTGACCTGCTTTCACAACCTCATGAGGATCTTTGACAAATTTATCTGCCAAAGCGGATACATGCACCAATCCATCTTGATGCACGCCAATGTCAATGAAGGCACCAAAGGCTGCGACATTGGTCACCACCCCTTCTAGAATCATTCCAAGTGTCAGTTGATTAATATCTTCAACCCCTTCTTCAAAATTAGCGGTCTTGAATCCTGGACGAGGATCACGACCTGGTTTTTCTAATTCAGTCAAAATGTCTTTAATGGTCACAATACCAAATTGTTCATCGACCAAGTCTTTCATCACATCATTGGCAGCCACTTTATTGATCAATTCTTTATTACCCAACAAGGCAGTGACTGGTTGATTGAGTTTTTTGAGTATCTTTTCAACCAAAGGATAAGACTCAGGGTGCACTGAAGATTGATCCAAAGGATTGTCACCCCCAGTGATGCGTAAGAATCCAGCGGCCTGCTCGAATGCTTTTTCACCCAAACGAGGCACTTCTTTTAAAGACTCGCGATTGTTAAAACGTCCCTTGCTATCTCGATAAGAAACAATATTTTTAGCAAGGCCTGCATTGAGGCCTGAAACTTTAGAGAGCAAAGGAACCGATGCTGTATTTAAATCAACCCCGACTGCATTGACACAATCTTCAACTACAGCATCCAAAGTTCTCGATAACTGATATTGGTTCACATCGTGCTGATACTGTCCCACACCAATCGCTTTGGGTTCAATTTTCACCAGTTCAGCCAATGGGTCTTGTAGTCTGCGCGCAATCGATACAGCACCGCGCAGTGATACGTCCAAGTCAGGGAATTCAAGGGCGGCCAATTCTGAAGCAGAATAAACGGAAGCCCCTGCTTCAGACACCACAATTTTTTGTAAAGACACCATTCCTGAAGAGGAATTTTGAACATTGACCAATTTCATCAAGTCTTTGATCAAACAATCGGTCTCACGACTGGCCGTACCATTACCAATTGCCACCAATGACACCTGATGCTTGACACAAAGAGCCCCCAAAGTGGTCAATGAACCATCCCAGTCTTTACGGGGTTCATGCGGATAAATAGTGGCGGTTTCTAGCAATTTACCAGTGGCATCCACCACCGCGACTTTGCAACCAGTTCTGATTCCGGGGTCCACACCCATCACCACTTTGGGTCCAGCAGGAGCGGCCAATAAAAGTTCGTGGAGGTTGCGTGCAAAAACTTTGATGGCCTCCGTTTCTGCTGCTTCGCGCAATTGAGTAAACAGCGCCATTTCTAAAGACAGTGAAGTTTTTACACGCCATGTCCAACGGCACACCTCTGCTAACCACCGATCTGCAGCTCGACCCAATGACTCAATGCCAACATGTTTGGCAATCATGACTTCACAAGGGTGAGGAATCATAGATTCTTGAGATTCCTCTAAAGTTAACTTGAGTTGCAAAACACCCAACTGACGACCTCTGAATAAAGCCAAGGCACGATGCGATGGCACTGCACGAATGGGCTCTGAATAGGAGTAGTAATCACGAAACTTTTCTTCTTCGGCCATTTCTTGACCAGGAACCATTTTGGCAGTTAACAAACCTTGCGACCACAAGAACTCACGCAACTTGGCCAACAACGGTACCATCTCAGAAAACTCTTCTGCCAAAATATCTCAGGCACCATCCAAAGCTGTTTTGACATCCGGCACGAATGGCATACCGCCATTGATACTCTCATCACCTGCTTGAGACTTCTTCAAATCCTCAGTGCTAAGAGCAGCGTATGCAGCAGAATCAATATTGATGTATTTGACGGCTTCCACTTGAGGGTCTAACTTAGGATCGGCCATCAAGGCTCGCGCCAAGGGCTCTAAACCAGCCTCACGAGCAATCATGGCCTTGGTGCGACGACGTGGCTTAAAGGGCAAATAAATGTCTTCTAAAGCCTGCTTGGTCTCAGCCACAGTAATCGCAGCGACTAAGGAATCTGTTAACTTACCTTGATCGTGAATAGATTTTAGAATCGCAATACGGCGATCTTCTAATTCACGCAAATACAGTAAACGTTCCTCAATCAAACGCAATTGTGTGTCATCCAAACCACCCGTCACTTCTTTACGGTAACGTGCAATAAAAGGCACGGTGGCACCCTCATCCATCAAAGTAACAGCCACAGCAATTTGCTGGGGTCTAACTTTCATTTCTGAGGCAATTTGCTGATTGATACGCGAAGCGATTTGCTCTGGAGATTCTTGAGGTAAGGCAGTCATGAAAAAGATATTGAATTAGAAAATTGATTATTTTTTGAGAAAAACGGCGAATGGAAGTTGTTTTAAGCAACCATTAATCCAAAACCGATAAAGTTCTTAAAGCAGCTAGAACATCTTCTGTACTTGGGGGTTGCCCCTTGTCGCCTAAATTGTGAATATTCGGCGACCAATAACCCTCAGTCTTCCACTTAGGAGAATCACAATACAACTCAATGGTAGGCCTGCCCAAAATAGCTGCTAAATGGGTTAAACCTGTATCTACACCGATGGTCACCTTGGCACCTGCGACCAAACCAAAAGCATCAGTGATCGAGAATGCACTCGGCACAATCGCCTTGGAACCAACCAAAGAATGAGAGCCAGAAATTTTCTTAGCGATTTGAGTGCTCACTTCTTTCTCTTGATTATTGCCCCAGGGTAATATCACTTGAATGCCCTTAGCGACCAATGACTTGCCCACGGTCACCCAATGATTATCTGACCAACGCTTTGACTGACCGGCCGTCGCATGAAAACACATCACATAAGGCTTACTCACATCAAAGCCTAGATCGATGCGAGTTGATGCGAAACCTAGGTTGGCTGCATCCACCAAAGACTGAACATAAGCCTCCGAATAAAACTTGGGCGGCATCAATGAACGGTCAGGAACAGGAACATCCATTGCTGAAGCAGCTACCCAACGGGAGCGATCAACTGCATGACAATGAAATGGTACTTGCACACAATCTGTATAAAACTTACGAGCCCATGGCTCGTAACCAGAATACTCTGTTTGATTGCCCAAACCAAAGACTGAAGCTGTCTTGTTTGTGTTGGCTATATGTGTGACCCAGGCTGACTTTAATAAACCCTGGGTTTCAATGATCAAGTCATAGTTAGCGAACACGCCTGACTTAAATTGCTCTTTAAAAGCAATGTATTCCTGAATACTTCTAATAAATTCGCCTCGTTTGAGAGCTTTTTTCCAGCGACGGAATGCCAGTGGAATGATGTTATTAATACCAACGATAGCTTCACCAGACGGAGAAGCTATCGTTTTAATTGGCTCTAAAAGACCCACATAGCCCTCTTCCACAACCCAATCAATCTGAGCCTCTGGGTACTTGGCACGCAGATCCCAAACCACAGGCAAATTGTGCAAAACATCACCTAAAGATGACAATTTAACGATCAAAATCTTCATGGGCTCTATTTTCGCCCAAACCCGTTCTAAGATGGATTTTTTCGATGTTTGAGGACTTTAAACGATTAAAATCGTTCCATGACAACACAATCTATACCAGCGTGCCCTGTTTGTGGCATGGAAAATACCTATCTCGATAGTGAAAACTTCATTTGCCCAGACTGCTCACATGAGTGGTCCGCAAGGGCCTCTAATGAAGAATTTGAAGAAACAAAAGTTTACAAAGATGCCTACGGTAATATCCTAAATGATGGTGACACAGTCACACTCATCAAAGACTTAAAAGTGAAAGGCTCTTCATTGGTCATTAAGGGCGGCACAAAGATCAAAAATATTCGCCTGGTTGATGGTGACCATGACATTGACTGCAAAGTAGATGGGCAGAGCATGCTCATAAAATCTGAGTTTATGAAGAAGGTGTAAATCTTGAAGCATCCAATCGTTCTCTTCTGCAAATCTTACAGAAACGATGTACTTCGAGTAAAAGATCTAATTGATAGTATTCAATTATTTAATCAGGATGACATTCCTCTATTTGTATCAACCCCCCTTGATGATAAAAAAATATTTGACACACACATCAATCCAAATTTATACACTTGGATTGATGATTTAGAAATTTGCAAATCAAATCCTAAATTCGAAGAGCACTTTCTAAAAAATATGAAGGGGCACACTGCTCAGCAAATTATCAAATCAGAATTTTGGCGCCTTAATCTTTGTGAAAACTATCTATGCCTAGATTCTGATGCAAGATTTATTAAAGATTTTTACAAAAGTGACTTCATTGATTCAAATGGAGACCCATACATTGTTATGCACACTGCTGATGATTTTATGGATGAAATGAAGCGCAATGGCAAAATAGAAGTTATTCAAAACTTTTTAAGAGAAAGTAATTTAGTCAAAAATTTTTTCCAGAGAACAGGAACCGATTACGACTTTGGTCCGGCTCCCTTTATTTGGGCAAGTCAAGTTTGGAAATATTTGGATGAAAAAATTCTAACCCCAAAAAATATGGCCATTTGGGATGCAATTCAATTACACCCCATGGAAATGAGATGGTATGGTGAAGCTTTTCTTGAATGCAACCTTTTACGTAGTAAATCCGTAAAGCCATTGTTTAAGGTCTATCACTATGATTGGCAATTTAAAAATGATCAAAATAAAGGTGTCGACATTGACATTTTAAAAGCCAATTATCTAGGCATCATTCAACAATCAAACTGGAACAAAAATCTTGATCCAAAATTTGCCAGAAAATCTCTAGGATCTAGAATTTGGAAATCAATCAAGAGCTTCTTTTAGGAAAGAACATATGCCCAAACAATCAAACTGGCTTATTCTTTCGCATGGTTTTAATATGGATGGTAGAGCTGCCAGCCAAACAATCACTGACAAAATTCCTTTTCTAATTGATGAAGACGTTTATCCTGTAGTTATCAGTGCAGTAACGGGATCAAAAGATAAAATAATACCCCACTATCAAACCTTACCCTTTGCTGGGGCGGGTCTCAGATTTGATCTAAGACACTATCTGAAATACCGGATCAAGAATAAAGTTATATATAAAATTTTAATGGGGGTGATTAGTCTCATTCTTCTTCCATTTATTGGATTGGAAAAACTTTTCTTTGGGTTACAAAGTCAAGCATCTTGGTCAATCACGGCACTCATAAGAAGCTTGTGGTTAATTAAAAAACATGATATCAATTTAATTTACAGTACTGGTGGAGCTTATTCAGCACACCTAACCGCTTTTTGGCTGAAAAAAATTACAAACTTACCTTGGATTGCTGAGATTCATGATCCAATGATCCAACCAGGAACTATTCCAAGAACCAGAGATCAGAAATTTCAAGTTTGTTTGGAAAGAAAGATATGTAAACACAGTGACCTTGCATGGTGGTTTACGGAAGGAGCTCTACTTAGCGCTCAAATGAGGTGCCCTGAACTAAAAGACAAGGGCGTAGTCATTATTCCAGGCGCAACACCTCCAGATGTTAAAGGCACGTACCTGAGATCAAAATTCTTGAATATTTCACATTTTGGATCCTTATCCGAAACCCGCTCATTGGCTCCATTTCTAAAAGCATTATCTTCTTGCATTCAATCTGGATCTATTCCCAAAGACATTCTTAAGGTTCATATTTATGGGGGCAAAATTGATCGAGTGAGCAAAGTCCTCATTCATAAACTACAGCTAGAGAATTCTGTTATTGAACATGGTAGATTGGAACACGACCCCATTAAAAATCTTTCGGGTAGAGAACAAGTAGTTCTTAAAATGCAAGAGTCAGACTGTCTTTTATTAATGCATGGAGAAATTCCGGAATGTTCAGAATATATTCCCTCAAAGCTCTATGAGTATTTTTGGGCAGAACGTCCTATCATGGGCATCACACATAACAATACTCAATTAGATGATTTGATTCGCCAAAGAAATGGTTTTGTAGCTCACACATCTAATCAAGATTCAATCATCAAGGAACTTGAAAAGATTTTTCAGCTATGGACTACAGATCAATTATTTGCCAAAACTAATCCAATTGGCGTCAAACAGGCGGTCAAAGAAATCATTCATCATTGCAAAGCAAGAGATCTCATCAAATGAACAACAAGAACTTTCTTAGTGCTGTCATTTTAGGCTATGGCAATTTTGATGAAACTTCCAAAAAGTGCCTTGACTCACTAATAAATGAGGCTAAAGAAAATAATGTGGCCTTATTAGCTGTGGACAATGGCTCACCAGATGACAGCGCCGTTAAATTAACAAACTATCAAATTAATCACCCATCCCTTCAGATACAAATCAACTCAGATAATTTAGGATTCGGCGGGGGGATGAATCATGCTGTTAGTTGCTTGGGTAGTGAATGGTTTCTTTTAATTAATAGTGACATTATTTTCCCGCCCCAATCTCTCTCAAGGTTAATCAACTCCTTAAGAAACTGTCCGAGCAAATTTGGAATTGTTGCCCCATTAACCAATAATGCAGGAAACGAACAGTGTATTCATGTTCCAGGATTTTCCACAGAAAATATTATTCAAAATGCATCAGCAATTATCGATAACCCCAGTGGCATAATGGTGCCAGCTTACAGGGCTGATTTTTGTTGCGTAGCCATCAAGAGCGAACTATGGAGAAAGCTCAATGGTCTCGATAATCAATTTGGTAAAGGTTACTACGAAGATTTTGACTTTAGCTTAAGAGCGAGAGAAATTGGTTATCAATGCGCTGTCAGTGAAGATAGTTTTGTCTATCACCACGGCAGTTTAAGTTTTAAGGCAAATCCAGCCCAGAAAGCTCTTATACAAAAAAATAAGTCTATTTTTCTTAGCCGCCACCCCCAAGCTAAACTGCCCCATCAAAGAGAGTGCAATTTATCAGCGATAAATTTTTATATCACGCAAGAGCCTACCTCCGCGATTCAAATTCGACTAAACTTCAGACTAGAACTCATGAAAAAAATCATGCCTAAAAGTTTTTTCAAAAAACTTTTGTGGCGAAAAAAAATAAAAACTATTGAGAACTACTACTCATCAGTTAATTTTAGAACCACACAAATTTGATCGCCTCGAAGATTCTTATTCGCATCAGCAGCCTTGCGCTTGAATTCTTTAATCTGCTCAGCATTAAAGATAGAGTTATTTTTGTTCACTAAATAACTTTTAGGGCTATATAGAGATATGCCAGATTGATATTGCTCACTATAGATGAATTGTCCTTCGCTTGAATCACACCAAAGATCTTTGACTTCAAACCCGTGCTGATTGGCTAAATATTCAATACTTCTGTGGGAATGAAGGTAGAGATGTCTTGGCGCATCGAGTTGACACCACTTCTCTTGATATTGATCAAATGCATCAGATGTCACCGTTGGAATTCTAATTAACACTCTGCCACCAGGCTTTAAAAGCGTTTTTAAATATTCCAAGCTTTGGTGCTGATTATCAATATGCTCAAATGAATGATGAAAAGTAATCAAATCAAATTGATCCTTGATTGATACAAGCGAGCCCTTACGGACAACCAAATCATGACCAATTTTGATATCTGCATCCAAAAAAGGGTCGACTCCAACCGCCTTGAAACCGGCAGATCTTAGCTCAAAAACATGATCACCTCCACCGGCACCAACATCTAATATAGCAGCGCCCTTTGTGAGAGATAGCCGTCTATAAGTCCAAAATATCTGATAATTACCCAACCATAAATAAATTAATCTTGTTAGTAACTTGGGGTGCCATAAGATGATTTTTCTCTTTAGCCCCCTTCGAAAATTCTTAAACCAGTTTTTTTTGGGTCCAGAATCAAAGCTGTAATAGTTTGCTGGATAAAACTTGGACATATTTTGAGGTGGCTCCAAGCACTCCAAGCAACCACACCTTGAACATAACCCATAATTGAAATGCTCATTTATTGCATACATTTCTTCTTTTACTGAGATTATTTTTTCAAAATCAGATCCACAAATTGAACAACTTTTAATCATGGAATACTTTCAAAGAAATTCTTAAATCAATTTAACCTACTTTATAATTGTAGTATGCAAATACCTAAAATCAAAAATAGTCCTCATTTAGGAATCATTTTTTTCACGGTAATCTTATGTTCGGTTTGGAACATTCCACATACGATTGGCATAAGATATTTAGTAGCCATGATTTTAATTGGCTTACTGATATGGAAAAAACCCAACCTAATTGATTACCTAAAAACGCAGACCATTTTTATTATTCTGTGTATTTATCTGTTAATTCACATTTTTTTTATATCTGATAACTTAACGCTAGCCATCAAAAGCTTTGATCAGGAATGGCTCAAATTTATAATTTTCACCCTACTAGGCGCCTCCATAGGAATTTATTTCTTCAGCAACTATGAAAAAGATATTTTTCTATGGTTAGGGGGGGCATTTAGCATTCCCTTAATTATTCATCTAGTCTTAGTTATCTTAAAAACTATTGAAGCTAAAAGCATCCCATATGGTTATTCGGGATATTCCTCCCTCAGTGAAAGCCATGGTGATTTTGGCTACACAGCTCTTCAATCTAGTATATTTTTATTAATCTATATTTTTTTAGGTACAAATAGCTATCTTAAAAAATCATGGGCTTTTTTTTTACTTTTCTGCTGCATCTTGTCGCCCTATCTAGCCCAGAGTCGTGGAGGGCTGATTTTTGTCACTTTTTCAATTCTTCTTATAACAGCTATTTTTTATTCAACGACATTTCAATTCGATAAATTTAAGAACATATTTATTACAACTGTCATCGCAATATTGATTTGTATTTTTTCCATAAAAGTTGCTTCCACTGCTCTTTCAAGCAAATGGGTGAATATGGGACAAAGAATTGAGTTGGGCTTAATGGGTAATCCTATTGAAGTAATTTGTGATGGAACTCAAAAGATAGTTGATGAGTTAATTCGCAGGGAAATACCAGTAACTAATGAATTAAAAGCAATTGTCGATGACGTCAATGCGGGCACTGCAGCCAGATTAACTGTTGCCAGAGCAGGTATTCAATTATTACTAGAAAACCCTATGGGTATCAATGGCTCAAAAAATGCCTATCAGTCAGCCATATCGCAAAAATGCTCACCAAACATTAATATGGCTAACACTCACAATGGATGGCTAGATTTAGCCTTAGCACTTGGAATTCCTGGTCTTGTAATTTTTCTAGCGCTTTTTATGAACTACGGTTGGACAGGCATAAAAGTGCTCAAACAAAAAAACACAAACATGATGATGTGGGGCCTAGGACTCACAGCCACTGCAACCATCTGGATTTTAAGAGGAATTCTTGATGCAACATCAAGAGATCAAATGTTGGAAATGCAAGCTTTTTGTCTTGCACTTTTCTCAGGATTGATTTTTCAAAATATTAAAAACCATAAAAAAGATTTTTAAAATTAGATTTTTTTTGCATTAAAAAATATTTAAAATTTTCCTTAAATTCTTTTTTTAAAGAGTTTTTATATGCCTTACCAGAGGCTCCAGAAACGCCGTAAATTTGAGGACATTTTTTCCAAAAAATATTTCTTAAATTCTTAGAGATCAAAGCCTCAAGGAACAGCTCTTCAATTCCAATAGGGCTGTTTGGCTTAATTCTTTTATGTATGCTTCTGAAGTATTTTTCATAAAAATCAAGGCTGACAGCGTAAAAACGTGTGTCAATATATTCAATAAATGCAGATCTAAAAGAAAATATATTTTTAAAGACAGGTTTCACAGCGCATTGACTATTCCAGTTTTTTAAAAAAAATTCAGCGTCCTTAACCCACAATTTAGCTGTACATTTAGCAAAAGATCTAGTACTCAAAATATATTTAGAATTTGAAATCGCATACTCTATGATTTCACTCTCGCCGTATCCTTTTCCGTACTCCATTACAGCGTCTTTGTCTCCTAAAAAAGATAAACACTCTATGTCATCATTTGGAAAATTTTTGTTTATATCATCCTGAAAATCATAACCAGAGTTATCACAAATCACAATTTTAATTGTCGGTATACAATTTAACCATTGTTTAACTGATTCAAGCGTGTAATCAATTCTCTTGTTTGCATCATCTAACGCAACTGTTTTATCGGAAACATATACGCAAGAGGTCAATAGAATTGGGGGCAACATTTCTTTTTAACTTCTTTTATAAAAATCTTCAAAACGAACAATATCATCTTCACCTAAGTAATTGCCAGATTGAACTTCAATCATTTCAAGCAAATCATTACTAGGGTTGCGAAGACGATGTTTTACACCAACCGGTATATATGTTGATTGATTTTCTTTTAGTAAAAAAATATCATCTCCATTGGTAACTTCAGCAACTCCCTTAACCACAATCCAATGTTCTGCACGGTGATGATGCATTTGTAAACTTAAGCTTGCTCCTGGCTTAACGGCTATGCGCTTCACTTGAAAGCGTTCTCCCATATCAATAGAGTCATACCAACCCCATGGTCTAGCAACTTTACGGTGAGTCACTGCTTGAGCTTGACCAGATTTCTTTAAGGTAGCGACGACCTCTTTAACTTGCTCAACTTTATCTACAGATGCTACCAAAACAGCATCTGGGGTATCAACAATCACTAAATTAGAAGTACCCAAAGCAATCACGGGTCGGTGCGGCGCATTGATAAAAGTATTATTTGATTGAACAGCCATACCTTGACCGTTGAGACGATTACCATTTTGATCCTCTGGGGTTAAAGCTGCAACAGCATTCCAACTGCCCACATCACTCCAAGCATCCTTAAATGGCACAACCGCCACCTTATCAAAGTATTCCATCACAGCATAGTCTATTGACTCAGATCGGCAAGATAAAAAAGCTTCTTTATTGGGTCTAATAAAATGACCATCAACTTCAGGGTTTTGCATTGCCAGCTGACAGGCATTCAGAATATCTGGAGCATGCTTACCAAGTGCTTCAAGCAGGGTTGATGCAGTACACAAAAAGATACCAGCATTCCAAAGATAGTTGCCTGATAAAAGCATGGCTTGTGCTTTTTCAAGGGCTGGCTTTTCTTCAAAACGCTTAACCGCATACGTATTGATTTCACCCGATCCCACCTCAAGAGCATCACCTTTTAAAATATAGCCATATGCAGTGCTCAGAAAACTTGGCTGAACCCCAAAAGTCACAATAAATCCGGCATTTGCAGCTGCAACACCATTCTCAATGGTTGAAACAAAGGCATCTATACCCGGCACGAAGTGATCTGAGGGCAAAAACAGCAAAAGATCTGATGAAGACACACCCGGCATTAAAGCAGAACTTGCCATTGCGGCGGCAGTATTTCTTCCAACAGGCTCCAATAGAATTGAAGCAGAACTGTTTTCTGATTGAGAGTCGTGGTTCAGCAAATCTTGAACAAAAAAACGATGCTCTTCATTCGTAACGCAAATCGGAGATCTCAATGATTTCACTCGATCTAGAGTCAGCTGCAAAAGACTCTTTTCTTCAATCAAAGGAACAAATTGCTTGGGAAATGATTCGCGGGATAAAGGCCATAAACGTGTGCCAGAGCCACCGCAAAGGATTACTGGTTTAATAATTCCCGAGAAGGTAGTTAGATTTTTTTTAAGATTAGAACTTGAGCCTTCTTTCATATCTGAATTTTATAGGAAAATATGCTTAAAATAATATTTTTACAAGATAACAAACTCTTAAAACTTTGGGGCGCTCAACCAACTCAACCCCACAGTATCCTTAGAATTCAGTGCTGGTGAAATGCCAATATCAGGCCATTTAATATTCAAACTAGGATCATTCCAAATAATGCATTGCTCACTTGCTGCGTTCCAGTAATCAGTGGTTTTATAGAGAAACTCTGCGTGATCTGATAAAACTAAGAAGCCATGAGCAAAACCGTCTGGAATCCAGAGTTGTTTTTTATTCTTCGCAGACAATTCAACACCCACCCATTTTCCAAATGTTGATGATGACGTCCTCAAATCAACAGCCACATCAAATACAGCACCACTCACCACTCTGACCAACTTCCCTTGGGTTTGCTGCATTTGATAATGCAAACCTCTTAAAATACCCTTTTTAGATAAAGAGTGGTTATCTTGAACAAAAGTAATTTTTCTACCAACTGCCTTTGAAAAGTCATTTTCATTGAATGACTCAAAAAAGAAACCGCGATCATCGCTAAAGACTTTGGGTTCAATAACTAATACATCCGGTATCGTAGTGGATATTGCTGTAATAGGCATTAATCTCTCTTTATATTTTTAGACTACTATGAAATTTTCTCATTCAACATCTTTTCAAGATATTGGCCGTATGCATTCTTTTTTAATGGCGCTGCCAACTCCAGCACATGCTCGGCACTGATCCAACCCTTGCGATAAGCAATTTCCTCAGGACAGGCCACCATCAAACCTTGGCGCTTTTGTAATGTAGCGATAAATCCAGCAGCATCCAATAAAGAGTCATGTGTACCAGTATCCAACCAAGCATAACCCCGCCCCATGATTTCCACCTGCAATTGATTCAATTTGAGGTAGGCTTCATTCACGGTTGTGATCTCTAACTCACCTCTGGCACTTGGTTTGATATTCTTGGCAATATCACTCACCTGCTGATCATAGAAATACAAGCCAGTGACCGCGTAATTACTCTTGGGCTTGGCTGGCTTTTCTTCAATCGACAAAGCTTTAAAAGAATCATCAAATTCCACCACACCATAACGCTCAGGATCATTCACATGGTAGGCAAAGACAGTAGCTCCTGATTTACGATCATTTGCAGCGTAGAGCTGATTCACTAACTCATGGCCGTAAAAAATATTGTCACCCAGGACTAATGCTGATGGGTGATTGCTTACAAATTGCTCCCCAATGATGAAAGCTTGAGCCAAACCATCTGGATATGGTTGCACGGCATATTGAATATTTAATCCCCATTGAGAACCATCACCCAATAGTTCATTAAAGCGAGGCGTATCTTGTGGCGTAGAAATGAGCAAAATATCTTTAATTCCTGCCAACATCAATGTGGTGAGTGGGTAATACACCATCGGTTTGTCGTACACAGGCATTAGTTGCTTTGAAACAGCTTGAGTCACTGGATATAAACGCGTACCAGAACCGCCCGCAAGAATGATGCCTTTACGGTTTGTAATCATTGGTTGTTGAGTTGTTGTCATTTAATTATCTTTATTAGTACTATTTCAGCAATTTCAGCAAATTGAATACATTCAATCACTATAAAAAATTAAGGGCTCATTAGATGTTCTTGAATTAACTTTTTAACGACTGCTTCACATACTCTTTGACATACTGCCCCACCTGCTCTCTCCAATGTGGATATTGTCCTGTAAAAGCCATCTCTGACAAGGCTTTTTTTAGTTTGTCATTATTCAGGCGAGAGTTATAGGGCCTCTTGGCAGGCAAAGGATATTCTGTTGCCGGTATAGCCTGAATATTCTCAGACTTGATTTCTATGCCTTCACCATAAGCTACGGCAGTCTCAATAGCAAACACGGCTAAACCATGCCACGATGTCTCACCATCGGGTACAGCATGGTAGATGCCAGACTCCACTCTAGATCCAGCCATTTGCACACCAAGCTCAGCTAACCACTGCGCGGATGTGGGAACGCCCACCTGATCAGCCACCACTTTTAATTGGTCACGCTCAACAGCCAATTTCAACATGGTTCTAATAAAGTTCCCACCCTCGCCATAGACCCAAGATGTGCGCAAAATAAAATATCTAGCAAATTGATCTTGATGGCTAGCGTGACAAGAGTCATAAATCAAATTGAAGGCTTCTTCAATAGCTTTTTCACCAGCCAACTTACTTTGACCATAAACAGATAAGCCATCCACTGGTCCTGTTAAATCAGACTCAAGATAAGCAGTTTGTTTGGTATCTGCAAACACATAGTCTGTTGAGTATTGAACCAAAATACCATTAGAGACATTAGCAATGTATCTGGCCATCAAGACTGGTGCTTTTGCATTGATAGTAAAAGCAAGCTCACGCTGACTTACATCCTCTGCTTTATCAACTGCTGTATAAGCAGCAGCATTGATAATAACTTGGGGTTGATATCTATTGAGAACTTGGGTGATGGATGATTCAGAAGACAAATCACAATCTGATCGCGCCAAGAAAACAACCGGAACTTTAAAGTCTTTTAAACATGCCTGTAATCCCTTGCCCACTTGACCATCTCGTCCAAACACCAAAATGGGGCGAGTATGGTCTAAAAGTTCAAAGGATGAATATGACATTTTTAATTAACTGTATTGTCTCTTAACCCAGTCACGATACGACCCACTCAACACACCATCGGTCCACTCTGTATTTTCTAGATACCACTCCACCGTTTTACGAATACCCGTTTCAAATGTTTCAGCGGGCTTCCAGCCTAACTCTCGTTCTAACTTGGTGGCATCAATCGCATAACGACGATCATGACCTGGTCGATCTTTTACGTAAGTGATTTGTGATTTATAAGAACTGCCATCTGATTTCGGACGCAACTCATCTAATATGCTGCAGATAGTATTCACCACATCCAGGTTTGGCTTTTCACTCCAACCACCGACGTTATAAGTCTCGCCCAACTTGCCAGCTTCTAATACGCGACGAATCGCTGAGCAATGATCTTTCACATACAACCAATCGCGAATTTGTTGGCCATCACCATAAATAGGTAAAGGTTTACCAGCTAGAGCATTCAGAATCACCAAAGGAATCAATTTCTCTGGGAAATGATAAGGGCCATAATTGTTTGAGCAATTGGTGGTTAAAACAGGCAAACCATAAGTGTGATGCCAAGCACGCACTAAATGATCGGATGCAGCTTTTGAAGCCGAATAAGGACTGTTCGGCTCATAAGGATTAGTTTCTGAGAAGGCAGGATCTGTTGGTGACAATGACCCATAGACTTCATCGGTCGACACATGCAAGAAACGGAACTGTTGCTTTTTATCTTCAGTTAGTTCAGACCAATACGCACGGACTGCCTCAAGCAGATTAAATGTGTCTACGACATTGGTTTGAATAAAGTCACCCGGACCATGGATCGAGCGGTCGACATGAGACTCCGCTGCAAAGTTCACAACTGCTCTAACTTGATGCTTCTTGAGTAAAGAAAGAACTAACTCATAATCACCAATATCACCTTGCATGAAAACATGGCGAGGGTCTTTATCAAGCGATTGGAGTGTCGCTAAATTACCGGCATAAGTTAACTTGTCCAAGTTAATAACCCCCTCTGCAGACGGATTTTGTAACCAATCCAAGACGAAGTTACCACCGATAAAACCTGCGCCACCTGTGATTAAAATCATAATCTTCCATATTCAAATGAATTACCTCTATAAAAACGCTCAAAAATTCTAGATTGAGAAACACTTCAATCACCTCAATGCAGTCACTCACATGAGTCCGTTGTTATCTAACTTGCTTGAGTCAATGGCAAACCTCCCTTAATTTAATCCGCCAATTTGCTTGCGTTTTCTTATTTGGCATCTATGCGCTCATTTTTTCGAGAGTTACATAAAACCTCGAGTGCTTTTAAAAGGTCATGAAAAAATATCACAATACACTAATCAACCACGAAAAAATAAGTTACGACTATATCTTAAAAAAGAGCAATAAAAAATATTGAAAATTCATAGCAAAGCATTGTTGGAGGAAAAATCAAATACTTGAAGCCAATCTGGAAAAATTTAATGCTCTTCACCATACTGTGGCTCAAACTCAGGCACTACTTTTCTCAGCAAAGTCCGAATCTCATCACTGTTCTCAATCTTAATTGCAGCCTCTAACTCTAATAAGAATGGCTCCAAATCCACCCAAGGCATTGCATATTCCGTTGCCCGCATAATGCGGGCATGAGAAGTCGAAAAAGTATTATCCCCAATCAGCAGTTCCTCATAGAGCTTTTCACCCGGCCGAAGCCCCGTAAATAGAATTTCGATATCGCCCTCAGGGTTGGTCTCATCTTTGTGCGAGAATCCACTTAAGTGAATCATACGCTTGGCTAAATCAACAATCTTTACTGGCTCTCCCATATCTAAAACCATAACATCACCGCCTTCCCCAATAGCACCAGCCTGAATCACCAACTGAGCGGCTTCGGTTATGGTCATAAAGTAACGAATAATTTCTGGGTGCGTCACAGTTACCGGACCGCCACGTCTAATCTGCTCACGAAATACTGGCACGACCGAACCGCTAGAGCCCAACACATTTCCAAAACGCACCATGGTTAGCTTGGTGGTGTGTGCGCCCAACTGCTTCTGCTGAAGACTTTTTGCCTGAACTACTAATTCAGCCAAACGCTTAGAACAGCCCATTATATTGGTCGGGCGAACAGCTTTGTCGGTAGACACTAACACAAAAGTCTCAACACCAAACTGACAAGCGGCATCAACGGTGCACAGGGTACCGAAGACATTATTCCAAATCCCTGCAGCTGGGTTCATTTCAATCATCGGTACATGCTTATAGGCCGCCGCATGAAATACCGTCTGCACATCAAAGCGTCGACACACCCGGTTTAGCTTGTTAAAGTCCAGTACTGATCCCAGCACCGGCACTATAGTTATGAGCTTTTGCAGTAAAATCAGCTCGCGTTCAATCACATACAAAGCAAACTCGTTAAGTTCAAATAAGACTAATGTCTTGGGCTCCATTGCAAGAATCTGCCGACACAACTCCGAGCCAATTGACCCGCCTGCACCGGTTACCATCACCACCTTACCAGTAATATTTTGATACAACAGATTTTGATTAGCTTGGACCGGCTCTCGGCCCAGCACATCTTCAATCTCAACTTCTCGCATATCTTCGACTTTCACAACACCACTCGCCAAATGCGACAAACCGGGCAACGTACGGACATGTAAAGGCAAATCAGACAGCGCGGTTAGTATTTCTTTCTGCCTCATTCGGCTTGCAGACGGAATAGCAAGCAAAATGTCGGTGATATTTGTACTGGACTGAATCAAGCTAGGTATTTCACTAGGTGCATACACCGGTAACCCGTTAATGCTACTATTCCAAAAGCGACTATCGTCATCCACAAAACCAACCGGCTTAATTTCAAGGCTTTGACTTAAGCCGGAAGCGAGCTGTCTTCCTGCAGAGCCTGCCCCATAAATCAAAGCTAAACCATGACTATTTCTAGGTGATGTTTTTTGCACCCCAATGTTAAGTAATGCCTTGGCTACGAATCGAGATAAGCCAATTGCCACAAATAACAGAACCGGCTGAAATATGCCAATTGACCGAGGCACACCCTCAAACCCGATGATTAAGAATAGTGCCGCATATAAGAGTGTATAGACCACAATGGCTCTAACCAAGGCTAGCGTTGCAAACCAGCCACTAAATCTAAGTATGGCTCGATACATACCAAACTTGATAAAGATGGGTATAGCAAACAATACTGAAGCACCAGCTGCTAGTACTAGCGAAGGCGATAAATCCACTAAATCATCAAAACGTAAAATAAAAGCCATCCAGGTCGTCAGCAAGCAAATCACTACATCCAATAAAAGAACAATTAGCTTCTTTATTCTCCGCGGGAGAAAAACTAATGCTTGTATCGTATAGGTTATCTGCATGATTAATTCACAATTTTTGTAAATGATTGAGGGAATCTACTCTAATTTTTAATTCGATCGCCATAGCCTTTGCCAGCCACAGTGATAAATAGGTATTTAAAATACATAATCAGCGTCATGCCCTGCAACATCTGCGCATCTGTTTCGGCTAAAAGCTTTGGCGTTGACATATCAATATTATTCACCTGGGCTAAACCTGTCATACCCGGCCTTGCATCAAAGACACCAAGGGCCACACGCGCACTAATCAACTCGCTTTGATTAAATAAACAAGGACGTGGTCCTACCAAACTCATATCCCCCTTCAAAACATTCCATAGTTGTGGCAGTTCATCAAACTTGGTTCTTCTTAGTAAAGAGCCTAATGGTGTGATCGCTGAAGCATCAGCCAAGTGAGATGCTACGGATACTGTATTGAGTCGCATTGTGCGAAACTTAACTAAAGTAAAGGGATTTTGTCCACGACCAACCCGCTCCTGCCTAAAGATAGGAGATCCTGTATCGAACAAGCCAATCACATAAATCACCAACATTACAGGCGCCAAAACAATTAGCCCAAAAAATGAAAATAAAAAATCTAATATCCGAAACATCACTTTGTTTCCTTTGCCGCTTTACGCAATCCTTCATCCACTGACATCGGCGGTGCCCAGTTCAGTAATTCACAAGTCTCTCTAATATCAACCTGCAAAGACCTCAACAGATGTTGAGCAATAGCTCTCTTACCAAACAATTTAGCAAGAAATGCCAAAAAACCAACCGGAATAGAAAATAAATATGTTGGGGAATTCATAGCTATGGTCAATCTTTTTAACAACTCTTTTGTAGAAAGATCCTCACCATCACTCACTAAAAATATTTGATTCGCTGCCTTTGGATGCTCAACACAGGTCAAAATTAAATCCACCAGGTTATCCAATCCAACCAAACTTCGGCGGTTATGGCTAACTGCTCCCAAAGGCAACGGTACACCACGATCCAACCAATACATCAAAGAGCCAAAATTACCTGGCGCATTTGGCCCATAAACAAGTGGAGGCCGGATGATGACAATTTCCATGCCCGTTTCCGAGGCTAGCGCTAGCAATCCCTGCTCTGCTTCGAGTTTGGAGACTGCATAAGGGGAATGAGGTGCAGGTTTGTCATAGACGCTAAATGGTTTATTAAAAGTTTCTGCACCATTAACACCTATAGAGCTAATAAAAACCATCCGCTTAACCCCAGCATCCACAGACTGTCTTGCAAGGTTAATCGTACCCTGCACATTAATGCGCCTATATTCAGTCAATAGATCCAATGCATCTCTGTGCATAACATGAGCTCGAGCTGCTGCATGAATTACCACATCAACCCCTTTTAGTGCAGAGGACCAATCAGTATCACCATCCAAACTAGACACATACACAGCGCCGCTAAGCTCCTTTGCTGAGGCGAACGAGCGGAAAACAGGTCGTATCATCATCCCCCGTTGTTGAGCTACTTTCAAAACAGCGCCCCCCACAAACCCGCTGGCACCTGTCAATAGAAGCGTAGTCATCAATACAAATAAAATAAAATCATGAAGAATAAAAACCAACGATCACGCGGTCGTCGACGCAATTGATTAATATTGAGCATTAAAAATAAACGCCGTTTAAGGTTTTTTGCTTTTAATGGCGATACCAGATTGGCAGTTAAATCTACCTGATTACGATACCAATGCGTACCAATCATTTCTAGCCGCTTTTTAAGCCCCCCGATCCCAATGTTAGCGCCAAAATCATTAGCCAAATGTTGTCTGTATAACATCGAAGGAATAGGATCAATAAACCATGTAACTCCACGCTCTCGAGAATACGCATAAATTAACCAGTCATGCTGAGCAAATCCAGCTAAGTGCTCACGGATTTCCCCCAGAAAGTCCTTAAACATTGACGCAACATTTGTATTAAAAACATATGTGCAACCAGGACCAGCTGCCTCAAAAAAATTATCAAATAGCCTTTGTGATTGCGATTTTTCTATCAAGACCTTATTACCATTGGGTAAAAGTGCAGTTACATTGGACGAATAAGCTCCACATTTGCCAGCTTTTAATAACCTACAAGCGCGTTCAAGCTTATCGGAAAACCAAATATCATCTTGATCAGCTAATGCAACGGCATCAAAACCACTAAAATCAACATCACGAAATAAACGAAAAAAATTCAAGGCTGCGCCACCAAAACGCTCGCCATAAGGCAACATCACTACGTTGTTATTAGATTGTGCAAGATCATAAGTCCATTTCTCTGTATTATCAGTTGATAGATCTACACTGATGAATAAAGTAAGCCTAACCCCTTGTTGCTGAAGGATGGTTTTCACTTGATTTTCAATCCACTGCATGCCATTATAAGCCGCTAGCAAAACTGCAACGCTAGGTTCCTCATTTCGATCCATCTTTTGCACCTGTACAAGAATCCCTGAGTTTGCCATCATTACCGCCATACCATGACTAACCAACAAGTCCTGACAATTTTTGAGGGTATGCTGTGCCAAATAAGTTTAGTCAAAAAATTATGCATCAAATAACCATCACCAGAATACTAATGTGATTTACTTCTTTTCAGTTTGATAAACGGAGGAGAAATCTTTCGAATCTGCTCGCTTACGAATCAGTTCCGCAACTGAATCATCCCCTTTTTGTTCATCACGAGCGGCAAACAATGCACGCTCACGCTTATCTGCATTCTCGGGGGGCATGGTAAGGTAATAAACGGCTAGAGATTTACGATAAATTCCCTCTGGTTGCGTAAGTGGCTTGCACATCCCATGCCAACTGTTTTGTGTCGTATCAAAAATGACTGCTCGATTAAATTTGGGTTGCACAATTTTCATCAAATCGCCAGGAACATTGAGGGCAGAGTTGTGCGACCATAAGCCCAAATGTCCGCCATGCTCATCTTTCAAATCAGACGATATGTAAATAATGATATTAACTTTACGTTGAAGACCAATTTTGGGATGAATAGAATAGTCGTAATGAGGATTGAGGTTTCCACCAGGACCATGGATATGCCAACCGCCCCCATGCAACCCAGGATCTTGATATAAAGGAATACCCATCGCCTCAGATAAAATTACCATGAATTCCTCTGAAATAAGTTCACGGAACAGTTTATAAGTTAACTTAGGGAAGGCGTTCCAATCGTTGAGTGCTTTTTTGTTTTCAATCGCATTTTTGTATAAGAACCACTTGGGGCTATCATAGTCGAGGAACTCTTTTTCCACCGCCTGCGCAATATCTCCTTGTAGAAAATCATCAATAACGCAGTGATCAAACGGCGTGTTTCCCTTGAAATTTTTAAGAGCCTGATTTAATTTGTCAATGTTGTAAAACATAAAACTCTCCAAAGGAAGTTTGTATAAGTTGGTAATTTATGGCTTGCGGCACAAGCATTTAATCACATAACAGACTTACAAAGATCTTCACGAAGGCTCAAACTCTGTGAAGTTTCTTTTGAAATCATGGTATCTACTGACAAAAATATAGCTAGAGCCAAGATACAAAAAGAATTCGAAAAACAGTCTTGCACTAAGGAAAATGACAAAGGAAGAAAAGTTAGAGCTCCGCGCCTACCCATACTAAATCCTTGCCTTGACATAAAGATGAGTAAAAACAAGATCAAACCTGGAGCCCCAAATGAGAGCAGTAGATAAATGTAGCTGTTATCTAAGGAATAATTTTGATCAAAAAATAAATTAATTACATTCATCTTAAAAAAGCCAGCGCCATTTCCTACCAAATACCCTAGGGATGATGTCATGTCAAAAGCAGAAATGAAATTGTTTACCCTTATAAGCATCGACATATCGCTTGCAGTTGATGTTAAAGGACTGTCAAAGTTATTAAAAAAATACAACTTATGGGGAATCGAAAGAACATCAAAATACACTGAAATCGAAATAAACAATACAATAAAAAATATCAAAAAACGAAGACTCTTATTAGTTATTATGTAATAAAACAGAACCACCCCTCCCAAGGCTGCTGCAAATCTCGAATCAACTAAAAACAAAGATAATGATGAGATCACAATATTCAGCGCAATAAGCTTAGTCGGAATTATTTTATATGCATTCAATAAGAAGCCTAAATAGCAGAGTAAATAAAATCCTCCGTCTGCTGATGATTGAAAAATTCCATTATTGCCACTGTAGTAAGTGTCTGGGAACAGTTTGCTGTTTGTTAGGAGACTGACCAATACAAATATGTGAGCGACTGTAATTGACTTAATAATAAAGAAGTTTGGATGCAATTTAGAGGTAAGAAAAAAATAAAGAGTAAGGGCGCCAGCCCACTTTAAGCCTAGAGATGTAGCAGTTATAAAAGATGTATCAAAACCTTGAAGATTGCCAAGAATTGAGGAAAAGTTAAACCACAATATCGCTAAATAAACATATGCCATTCCAAGTTTTCTCACAAAAAATACTGAAAAAACAGAAAGCCCAACTAAAAAAATATCAGCAATACTGTAAGGGTATATTGTTGGCGGTATTGCTGCGTAAAATAAAACCCCGAATATTAATGGAGCAAAAATCAAAGGCCATTTCATACAAGAATCAGGTTCTGGAATCGTGCCATTATCTAGCCAACACTTTAATAAAACAAACATGCAAACATTGAAAAATCAACTTAAGTGCCTTTCAGACATTTATCAATCGTGCTAGATTATGCCTGTAAAAACTTTCTGATATGAAATAGAATTCTCCTGAACAAAAATTTTGTGTATTTTTCGTAGGCAACGCAAATATTTAGGTATATGTTTTCTGGCGGATTAAAAAGCATTAAGGCTCTAGGAAACAACATCCAAAGTTCTCTAACAAGCCCTCCAAGTGACCACGAAATCCGTGAAACATTTTTCAATTTTTCATTTAGCGCTTGGGGCAAATCTTTTGAACCAACCGTGATGATCAAATATAAGTCATATGTCCTATTTTGGGTAACAAGAATATAATTCTTAATCGAACGCTCGGATAAATAACTTAGCATTTCATCTTGTGAAATATTATGGTAATAATCCCATCCTTTAGCGCTAGTGCCAGGAGAATCAGATACATTTGTTCTTCGCGTACCATGCTCAAGACGCCCTGTGGTTGCGCAGGTTACAACAACAAAACCATCCTTATTAGCATGAGCAATCATATTATCTAGAGTTTCTCTCCAAAATGGATTATGCTCAAACACCTCTGAGGATACAACCACATCAAACTTTTTATCTAAACGGATTTCGTGCCCCCCCGCCACCAAGTCGACCCCAGGACCAGGAATTAAATCAACACCAATGTGACTATCGCATGAAAAAACCTCCCTAATGCTTCCGTTAACATCGTAAGAACCGATCTCAAGAATTGAAGTTTCTCTACCCAAAGATAAAGTATCTACTATTATTTTTAGTGCATTTAACTGCTGCTCATGTGACATTTTAATAACCTAGTTATAAAAAATAGAAAACTTTTCCAACATGTCCTCAAGTTTCCTCTCATTAATATATGGGACTGTCTGCTTATTAGAAATAATTTGATAGATATCTGCCGCACAATTTTCACTTTGCGGAATTGTCAAACAATAACCGCATTCATAGAAGTTGTCTGCAATTGTTTTAGGATTAAATATTTGAATAGCTAATTTACCCTTTGCCGACATGTCTTTAAGAAAAGTTGAAGTAAATCCTATATATATATCAGCATTACCTTTGTATTTATCTTCTAATTTAATTGTTAATTGTTCAATATTGAATGAGTTTTTTTCTGAAGGATGCCGTTTATAATAAAAGTCGTAACAGTAAGAATTAGGCAAGTTCATGATTATTTTTTTATATTCTTCAATAATCATATATTTTAAATCTTCTTGCCCATACCTTTCCCAATCTTCGCCAACAAAGCAGACTTTAAATCTATTAACCTTGGGCGCCCAATAAAAAAAAGAATTTTCGCCTAGTAGTGAAATTTTATTTTTATCAATAGCACTCTCGATAATTGCACCCTGGCTTGAGTCTAGCGCAATATAGTAATCAACAATATCGTCCTCCATACCCAAAGCATTATGTTTTTTTGAATAAAGACCATGCTGCAAACAAACTGTAGTAATTTTATTCGCATTAGCTACCTTTAACCACATTCTATTTATTGGGTCCAACGTAGAGTTAGCTATAAAAATTTTGGGCTTAACAGTTTTCATTACTTTATTTATTCGCAGCTCCAAGCTATTTAGAGTTTTAGAGGATTTACTTCTCACTGCCTCAAGGACATCACTATAAGCCTTTAAATCATATGTGAAAGATTTGGGAATCCTTTCTAGCCTAAATAAGTCTCTTGCAGTCATGACCATATGCGTTTTTTTTTGCCCACTAATCGATAATTTATTAAAAATTCGCGAACCCAGGACCATATATTCCATCTTTTTTAACAGCGACACCTTTGGTAAGTGCGAAAATTTCGCAACTTCAGCATATGCGTTTATGAACTGTCTGCCATTTATTGAAAAAGTGTTACCTTGTTCATTGAGGCAACCCCGAATAACAAACTCCAATTCCGATGGAAATTGATATTTTTTATTATTCACACCACCTCCTTCCGCTAACTTTTAATTGTAGATTGAATTTCTTGTTTCTTAGTCTTAATTAAAATTATTTGATAAAAGAATATTGGTAACTTAGAAGCTGCCCAACTCTTTCGAAATCGTTTATCTAATAGAAATATAAGGGAATCTGCATGAAAACTATCGAATATTTGAAATGTATGGTTATTAAAAATAGTATTAAAGGGCTGATTTTCTTAAAATGTAGAACTTTACATTATTCATTATTTTAATAAAGCTAAATAATTTAATAAATATGCGTGTCAAAATTAGAACAAAAAAACTGACCAAACGGGTGTATTTCCTGAATATCGAATCGGCAAACAGTAACTGACGTAATGTTTAGACTACAGACGATGATATTCAGCCTTATTCAGCCAACAGCTCGAAGATCTTCACCTCATAATCAGGAGCAACTCCAATTTATGGATTAACTAAATTTGTGATGATCAATTGGCTGAAGGCGCAAAACTCCGTGAGCGGCTAATTTTTTTGCCAACGAAACAAGGTCCCACATAGGAACCCCGATTATTTCAGCTATTTCCAATAAACTCCGTTTACCATCAGCGTATGCAATTAGATTCAACATATCTCTAACTATTGCACCTGATGCGAGCGTGCTCAATGTGGGATACAAGCCACGCTTACCTAATTGCGGCTCCCCCAAAGTGTTAGTGATAGGTACGCAATCTTCCTCGATGCATATAATTATGTACTTGTATACGTTAAAGCCACCATCTAACCCAGTTGCCGTGACAAACTCTAAGTCATCTAGGGAGGTGTGATACTCTGGGTAGGCTCCATACTTGGACCGCATTACGCTACATACAGGCAGGTCTACTCCTGGGCTACAGTATTGACGCTCATCACTGCCACGATCCAGATATGTATATCTCTTGTAATTTGGGTCAATATGATACAAAACATGTTTAGCTACTTTATCGGCTATGGTGTCACCTTCACGGGAAGGTAAATAGGAATAGGCTCGATCATCTCCTAAGCAAGTCAAAACGAAACCAGCTATCAGCTTAGATCTCAAAGCGTCAATATTTTTTGATAAGTAACAAATGGCACCTATCGTCTCTGGCAAAAACAATATCCGATAGCTGTATTTGCGCTGAGGAAGCTCTTTCAACCAACGCCCAAGCCATGTGGTTACGCAGGGACCAGATAATTCATTATTTGCCATGGACGGATGACAAATGTATGTAGATAATAGAATTTCTGATTTGATTTGGCCCGGCAAATAAAGCTCACCATAGGTAAGACTACCGACAAACAACTCGCTATCGATGTGAATTTTATATTGCCCCGGCTGCAGACGATCCCTTTCATTTTGAGCAATGCAAAAACCCCACCTTTTAGAATAATAAGATGTGACATAGGGAATTGCATCCGGTTGCTCAGGCAATGAGTAAAGATGATGTTGTAATTCCTCAAGGGGCAGGCTAATATTTACTGGAATTGAGTACCCAACCAAATGCAAGTTGTTTACGGCAAAATCAACAATTTTCTTACCGGAAGCATCTTTAATCCAGGCTTCTCTCACCCGCCATTCAGGTGGCACTGTCCAGTCAAAACATTTGGTACCGCTGGGAATTTCGTGCATATGCAATTCTGGGAAATATTCACCAAGTATCGACAAGGTTTGCCTGACTCCTTCCCCAGTGATACTTCTGTTAATCGGCCACAGTCTCCTAGCCAATTCATGCATTAATTTGCCAGCATTATTAGAAACACCAATTTCTCTCTGCGCCGCCTCAATTGAAAAAGAATCCATAGTCAGTCTAAGATTTACTTTGATATCGAGTGATTAAATCAGCTATTGCAGAAATTGTAGAAAAATTTTCCAAAGTCATTTCCTCTGTGCTTATATTGATATTGAACTTCTGCTCTATGTCCGAAATCAATTGCAACAGACCAAAAGAATCAATAAGATTTAACTCCAAGATCTCGGTTTCTAATGTAAGCGGATCTCTAAGATTAGCATCTGCGATGTTCATAACAAGCTCCATTATCTGCGTATCCACTTGCAGAACCTTTTTAATAGCAGCCATTTTTTTCCTTTATGATTAACCTAATCATTTCGTAGCAACAAATTAGTATTAGCTCGTATAACTGGTAAGATTGTGTCGCGCAAAGATCGAGCCTCATAAGAGGCTAAACTAACCCCTTCTACAGAAGCCATTCGCATTCCCGCAGTCCTCAGATAAGGCACTAACTTGGTAAAATCATTTACCACCTCCACCGGTTGCAATTGACGCACAAAAAGAGTTTCCTGAACCTCTATACACTCTCCACTTCTAACCAATACCCCATTGAAGCTCTTGTTAAATCTATAACTCAATAAATCTCTTACTAACCACTCCAAGCGATGAATATAGCTGCAGTGTGTTGGATGCGTTCCGAGCATAAGAAAGCAAACATCACGCTCTTCCATCCATTCGTAAAGTGAGCCGTCACCCCATGCTTCCGCGGGTAATAGCTCAGCAACCTCCCGCGAACACGAACCCAAGACAACATATGAAAACCACGCGCTTAGCGTTCTCACAACACCTGAACGACGTCGCATAGCCTCACTTAAGACACCTGTGCTACCTATCTCCGAATCAAGATTGCACACACCCTTTTCATTAAAACCTGATGTAAAGCTAGGCATAAGCAAGCCACGTTCACCATACATGTTAATCAGTAAATCCAGCACCTCTTCTACTGCATAAGGATCTTTTCGCCCCATAGCCTTAAGTAATGGCCACATCGCTGCTGAAACTACGACCGGACGATTATCCGAGGTTACAACATTATTTAGCGCAGATTTAAGGGACCCCAAAAAACTCATGCCATTTACTTAAGGTTAAAGACTTTCTTCGAAATAACTCTAATCATTCTTTTAACTATGAACAGAGTTGAAGGGGGAAATATTAAAGGCAGTCAGCCTCTCTTGTAATTGGGCGGAAATATCCGGTTGCGAATGGAGAATACTTCTTAGTAAAGCCAAAGCATCAGCGATTCTTTCATCACTCTCAGCACCGATAGATACTCGCAGAAAACGCTCAGTACTCACTCCATAAGCAGAGCCAGGGACAGTGGCAACATTATGACACAGCAATAAGTAAAGCGACAGATCCTGGGAGCTTGCTGGGAAATCACCTATGCTGACAAAAAAATAGAATGTGCCGCTACCCGATAGATATTCAATCCCAAGTGAGTCCATCATCGCAGCTACTCGCTGACGTTTATTAACAATATCTCGAGCTTGAGGTAGCGTAATTGCGATAATCTGATCGAAATATTTGGTTAAATAAGCTTGGAGCAAAGTGGGCGCACATGTGATGATGTGTTGATTAAGTTTGAGCACTCGGCAAATTAAATCTCGATTTGCAATAAGATACCCAATGCGCCAGCCGGACATACCCATATTTTTTGAAAGCGAATTTGCGATGATTACTGTTTTGCGCTCAGGGTCAAAATCAAGTGCACTATGAAACTGGTCGGGTTCAAGGTAGTCACTATAAGCTTCATCTACCAATAACCAAACATTGCGAGCACTACAGCACTCCACAAGACTTTCCAACTCATCGGCAGTATATAAACGTCCTGCAGGATTATTTGGATTGTTGATAATAACCAAGCGGGTGCTTTCGGTGATGAACTCGCCAAATTTTTCTACCGGCGCATCAAAAGGAATGAATTTCGGTGTTGCGTCGACTAGCCGGACATGCTCCTGGTAGCTCAACCATGCCGGCTCGTGAATCAAAACTTCTTGGCCAGCATCAACTGTAGCTAGGATGGCAAGATAAATTGCAGCCTTGGAACCTGCAGTAATCAGGACTTCTTCAATTCCTTCAAAAACGCACTTATACTGACTACGATAAAAGTCTATAATCTTTTGCCGCAACTCAGGCATCCCCTGACTATCAGAGTAATGATAGCCTTTAACAAAATCAATTTTAGAAAAGTCAAACTGAGGAATATCAAAGAATGCCTCACCCAAGGACAAGGTGGTAACATCAAATCCCCTTCGCTTCTGGGCATAGACAATATCGTTGATGTAAATAGACAAAGCCAAAGGAACGCGCTCTACACGGTTGCTAAAGATAAGTTCATTTTTAGTATTTTTCACCCGCATTATTGAATCCCTTGCTTTAGCAGAAACTTTTGAATCTTACCACTAGCCGTGCGTGGAAATTCCTCAACCGCTTCTACACTATCAGGCCATTTATGTCTAGCTAGCGAAGAGAATACAAAATCCCTGACGCCTTCCAGCGCATCAACAGAAGCATCGGGTTTTAAGCGAATCAACAATCGGTAACTTTCCCCATAAAAGGGATGAGAAGTTGCCACAGCAGCTGCTTCAATCACTTGAAAATTCATCTGCGCAAGAAGTTCAATTTCTCTTAATGCGATAAAGTACCCACCCTTCTTGATTACATCCTTATTGCGACCGGTCAAGACAAGCTGACCAAACTCATCAAGATATCCGAGATCCCCAGTGGGAAAGAACCCTTCGTAATCCGGTGCAATCAACGCACCGTCATGATCAAGATAACCCAGCATCAAAAATGGAGAACGTACCATTATCTCATTGTAGCGATTCCCCTCATCATTAATCTGACGAAAAGCGAGCTCGACATAAGGCAACTTTCGCCCTGTACTGCCTTGAGAACGAATATCGTCATCTCCCTGCATTTCAGAAGTCAGAAATGTTGTTTCAGACAGCGCAAAGTTCTCTAACATACTAAAACCAAACAACCGCTCAAACTTTCGTTTAATATCAATTTCAATTGGTGCAGTACCGAGAAAAGCAAGATCAATTCTCGGCGTCTCAATCTGGACTTCGTTCTGATGAGTGCGTTCTCCAAGCGTAATCAAACCACGAACAATACTGGGGACCAACCAGAGCACATTGATATCGTAACGTTGTATTGTTTGCCAAAATCCAAGAAACGTCTTACCGCTAAACACTTCATCAATGACAACCGTACCTCCGACACTAAAAGGGATGAGCGTAAGATTGAAGAGCCCACCCAAATACGACTGTGGTAAATAATTCCAAATACGAAAAGTTTTATCGAACTCTGCACCATGAAGTCGAATGAAAGCGTGGCCAGCTGACCAGAGACGATCTGCATCGAGCACTATGGCCTTAGGGGTACCAGTTGTGCCACTGGAGAATAGATATATACGACCTCCTTCGTGGTGTGGCTGGATTTCTGAAGATCCAGGAAGATGGGAGAACATTCCATTAGACACAACTTCAGCTCCAAGAAGTCCAGCAGATTTAAGTATGCCGGCTACATTCTCATTAAGGATAGGGCTAAAACAGATTAACTTAGGCTTAATCAGCTTTGCCCAACCAAACACTTCATTCTGCGTGGCATCGCACGCAAGAGGGGCAAAACCTAAGCCACCACGCATACATGCAAGAAAAATACTCAACATTTCCATTGAATTGGGCAATACTGCTCCTATAGTATCGCCCTTGTTAATTCCCCGAGCGCTCAACCACGCCAAGGTACGATCTATCACCGCATCCAGTTCAGCGTAACTCAGCTTTCGTTCTTCATCTCCTGCCGCAATTAATGCAACACGAGTCCCGCATAGAGTGACCAGCGCGTCAAAGTCACGATTAAAACTGCGAATCAAACTCATGATTACTACTCCTTTACAGGGATGCCATCGATGAGGATTGGCATTTCATCTACCCACAAGGATGCATTTTTGAATACAAAATCTAAATGAAATGGCACGTCATTTTTCCCACCCACAGTGGCATTCGAACCAAAGCCAAAATGCACGCAACCGAGTACCCCCTCATCAGTAAGCATGCTACCTGTAAGCTTTGCCGCAGGATTTAGACCCACACCGCATTCTGCCAAGACATAAGCCAACGGATTCTCAACACGTCTGAAGATTTCTTCACAGATTCGAACGTACTCTAGATTCTCACTATCGAATCGAACGATACGTCCCCCACTGATCTGAAGAGTTATAGGCACTTCTAACAACCCGAGCTCTTCGGTAGCGACCGAACCATCCACCACCACCACACCTTCAGAATCCTCTTCTACGGGCGACACATTGGCCTCGATATCAGGGGGTGAACCCAAGCCAAACCTCTCATTTACAAATCCTGGGCAGCAATTACCTACGCGACCAGCAATATTCAAAGTGACATCGGTGCCCGCATCAGTGCGGACACGAATCTTACTTCCACTGGTGAAGGCCTCACTGACAAAAGAAGTCAATGGAAATTGAGCGTGATAATCAACTTGCAAAGCAGGATCCCGAATAAGGACTTGTGTATAACCAGCTAAACTTAAAAAGCGCCCACCTAGAGCATTTAAAGCGAGACGGGCACGCGTATGTGCGATTGATTTCAAAGTGAGGGCTGCAACTAGGTCAGCTTGCAACATTCTGGTGGCGATTTCATCACTCGGCTCTATGCCATGACGACTTGCGGTTGGAATGATGGCATACTCCACACAAGCGGAGAGGTTCCTAGCTCCTTGTATAAAATATTCCATCAAGTCAGAAGTGGTTTCATCACCTATTAGGAATAACTCCTCGCCCTCTTTTAAAGCTCCACAATGACTTAATATGTATGTGGCAGTTTGAATTTTCACTTGATTTTCATTCATGATTTTTACAACCTAGAAAACCCTAAACGGGATGAACAGATTCAACAGAAATCCTATTATTTTATTAATTCCACCAATGAATAACAAAGGGCCCCTGGATATCACAAAACGATGGAACAATACTCTCTCTGATAATGTTATCACGAGTCTGAACAGACTGACCGGTGCAAAGCCAATGTGAGATCCTGTCAAAAATAACGCATTGGCTAAATCTAAATAAATGCCAATGGGCTAATCAGGCAGTTTAGGACAGCCTACCCTTCTCTGAAAACGGTTTATATTAATAGCTTTGTTAATCATCTAACCACCCAACACCGAGACTTTACAAGAGCAACCCATAAGGCGTAACAGATACGGAGATCAGCCTTGAGATTAGCGCCAAAGCGAGAGACATCATGACGACGGCGGGTCTTAATATTAAATTGACTTACTCGTGCACCATCGACAATTAAACGAATTGCGAGTTCCGTTCCAATTGATTGGTAAGAATTTAGATTATGAATCTTTTCTAAAGCGCTTAGCCTATAACCCTTCATACCACAAAGTGGATCATCTAATCCCCAGACTCGCCGAGCAATTTCACAGAACAAAATCTCTGACCATCTCTGCCTACGGTCGCGTCGACCAACAACTAAATCTGCCCCAGCCTCAAGTTCAACAATAAAATGATTAAGCATTGCCGGGTCATGCTGACCATCAGCATCCATAGTCACAGCTAATGTGCAACCCAATGAGATTGCTGTTTCAAAACCAGTTTCGAGGGCACCATCATATCCGCGGTTTATGGGATGGGATACCACATAAGCTCCAGCGGCTCTAGCTAACAATGCAGTATTGTCATCGGAGCCATCATCGATCACGATAACCAACGCACGCTGACTTACTTGACGCACCACTTCTTCAATACTACCCGCCTCATTAAGCGCGGGTATTACTACTGCGAGATACGGTGTTTTTCTTCCAACAGAAGCACCTTCACTTGAGGTAAGCAAGAAACCAACCATAGTTAAGCCAAATCTGCCTGAGTGAGATGCTGCCCCCTAGACTTAGCCACACGTAGCGTGCGACCCAATACCTCCCCAATCTCATAAGGCAACAAAGATCCGACTGGCGCCGGACGCAGTACAGTCAAATCCTCGCGAGTAAGTAAATGACCGGCAGGCAGATCACATACCAGACGCAACGCCCTGCGCTGAAGGATTACAGTCTGAAGTTCGTTGTCTTCAATTTTTTTCAAACCCGAGCCCAAAGCAGCCTCAAGCTCACGGGTACGATCAACCATATCACGCCATGACATAGGATCCATCGAAAACTTATGATCCGGGCCAATTCGGCGCGAATCATCAGTAAAATGTTTTTCAATTATGCGGGCACCTAAGGCAACCGCACCGAGCACTGTGGCATGTCCTGGGGTATGATCACTAAGCCCCAGAATCATACTCGGGTACATCGAACGGTAAGTCTTTAGTACATTGAGTTGTACGTAGCGCAGATTCTCAATATTACCAGTGTAGTTAGTATTACACTGTAGCAGCGCCAACTGTGGGTTGATAACTAGAGCCGCATTAACAGCACGCACCACATCATCTGTCGTCGATGCACCACTAGCCAGGATGTAAGGCTTTTGTTTAGATGCGATTCGTTCAATCATTTCGATCCAGGTTATGTCACCTGAGCCGATTTTGTATGCGGGCACGAACGGATCAATATGGTCAACTAGGTTAAAATCATAGGGACTTGTGAAAAAAGTAATGTCTACCTTGTCGCATGTGGCTTTGAGAGCCTCAGTCCAGTCGGTGCTAACTGAGGCATCACGGTAGACTTCAACGACTGATTTGTGCCAACTAGCCTGATGTGACTGCCGATTACCTAGTGATTTAAAACCGACATCCGAAACGATGTTTTCGGCACGAAAATGCTGAAACTTGGCTGCATCTGCTCCTGCTTCCTTAGCCTTGTAGATTAACTCTTTAGCCCGCTCAAGATTGCCATCATGATTGGCGGCAATATCGGCAATAAAATAAGTTGGATATTTTTCTCCAATGTGTCGACCATCAATAACCAGTTCACTCGATGGTTGATATTGGGCAGTACGGCTATTATCAGACATTCAGATACTCCTTTGCGGTATGTTCAATCTCAGCATGTATGCTCGGGCATTGCACATCAAGGACCGCCTCAAGCCGAGCCACCTGCATGCTCATATCAAGTGGGCGACGGGCTTTTAACATCACCTCAGCGGAAGTGCCTACGTTTATATTACTACTTGATAAGCCTAAGGCACCAGCCAGTGCTAACGCGAAGTCAGCTTTGCTGATTGCATCACGGCATCCAGCATTAAAAATACCAATTGGCTTGATTTCGATAGTACGTGCAATAACATCACACAGTGTATCAATATGCATTGCACTGAACTTTACATCATTAAAAACTGTGATTGGCGAACCATCGCGCAGACTACGTACGATCCAATCACTGAAGCTCAGACGGCCTGGACAATGACTCCGACCATAGAAATTGGTTCGAAGTACAGTGGCTCCCACACGCTCAGCCAACAACTCTCCGGCGTACTTAGACAGACCGTAGACATTGATTGGATGAACCTCTTCCTCAACGTGTGGACCGGGGCCATCATAGACTTGGTCAGTAGAGACATGTACTAAATGTGGTCTCGATTCCACACCCTCAAAGCTTCGAATCCCCTCACCTATTGTGGCAACAACTGCGGTATTGGCTTGCCATGCTAGATTAGGATTCCTCTCACACTGATCGACATTTGTAGTAGCCACAAGGTTGACTACTACAGCAGGGCGATGTAAAGCTAAAGCTGCGACCACTGCTGCTTGATCAAGAGGATCTAAGCATAGGTCAGCTCCTGCACAACGGCTCTGAGTCAGCACAGAATACCCCAAAAATCTTAGCCTAGGGATAAGGCTAGCACCAAGAAGGCCAGTGGCTCCAAATACGATTATGCTTGACATCAGCAATCTTTAGTTAAGTCGTTTGAAACCACTATGACATAATGGACCTCTTAGAAGTGACATTGCGTTCCGCCGACCAACATCACAATCTGAGATAAGCTTAAACACTGAATCCAAGGCTTCAAAGTAACGCTCCAAAAGTTCCGGGTTATGTGCAGTGGAAGCATACAGTAATGTAGTTGCTAGGATGCCTTGATCCAGCATCTCTTGCGTAAGGAGTGTCTTGTATGTGAGAGCGTTCGAGCCGGTGAACGAAAAGCCAGCTAGCGCAGGGATGCCATTGGTCTCAATCATCAAATCATGCGCAATTGCAAGCTCTTGCCAACGCTTGGTTACGCTAAGGCCAATACCAGTAATAATCTCCCAAGATTTTTCGCGCTCCATCACCTCTAATGTTTTTAGTGCCGCAACCGGTCCAATGCGCTCTGTCCAGAATGTACTACTAATAAAAGTATTCTGGGCGGCTTCCATAACTTCTCTGCGACCAATTATCGCGGTGATCGCATACCCATTGCCTAACGCCTTGCCAAACATAGCCATATCGGGCTCAACACCATATTTTTTATGCAACCCCCCAAAGGTTTCTCGAAAACCCGATGTGCATTCATCAAATATCAAGACTATATTATTGTCAGTAGCAAGTTTTCGTACTCTTTGTAAAAAATTGTCTTCTGGCTTCACGTTACGCACGACTTCCATCTTGATTACGCCGATATTACGGGTTTTCACTAGAGCCTCGAGCTCATCATAGTTGTTGTAATTGAACGGAAAAACCATGTTTGCTAAATTACGCGGCACCCCATTAGGCACAAGCCCAGGTAATAAGTGCCCATCCAACCCCTTTTCAGCACCTAGATTTGCCGATAGATACCAATCATGCCAACCGTGATAACCACAAATTGCAACATTGTCGCGACCGGATGCTGCACGTGCGATACGAATAGCAATTGCATTAGCCTCACCACCTGATCGAGCCAGTCTTGTCATGTCCGCCCAGGGGTGAAGTTCAACCAATTTCTCAGCCAAATAGACTTCTTCAGGGCAGTTAAATGTGGACATGTTTCCGGCATCAACCGTTGCACGTACAGCCTCATCTATTTCAGGATGTCCATAACCTAGGGTGTTGGTGCCAATACCCATGATGGACATGTCAATATATTCGTTACCGTCCAGGTCCCATACCCTGCAACCACTGGCTTTACTGAAATAGGAAGGCCAGTGATCCGGCAAAAACATTTCAGCTCGCTTCGAGAGCAACATATTACCACCGGGAATAACTTTTTTAGCGCGCTTCCAAAGCTTTTGGCCGGTACCCATAGTAGCCCCCTCGTTACGGAAAATATCTGCATTAGCATTAAACAAATCTGGTTTATTTCGCTGGAGTGCCAGCACATCGCCCCACGTGAAATCATACCTCGGTGCAAACTGCTCAAAGACGCGTGAAATAACTTCTAAATCGGCTGCCTCGTCTACTGTCCATCGGAGCGTTGATAGATCTTCATCGGCGCTAATGGTAATTGTGTTGAATAAACCTGGGCGACGGAAGTATGGCGTGACGTGCTCGCGATCGAATGCCTCGGAAGCCTCAGTATGCGCGCGGCACAAGGCATTTAAACTGAATACTTCAATATCTAGCCCATCTGGGTAGGTGGGTGGATAGTTATTACAAAGGTAATCCACACCGGCTTCCATGAAAACACTTATTGCATTATCCACTAAATTGGGGTCAACAAGCGGGCAATCACCTGTAATTCTAATCACCACATCGGCAGAGTGCGCGCGCGCAACATAGGCATAGCGCTCAAGCACATCATTTTCACTACCAATCTCACAGGAATAACCTAGGCTTCGCACATGCTCGACCAAAGGCACATTACGAGGGTCCGCAGATGTAGCTACGACAATACTTGTAATACGTCGAGCCATCCTCAGTCGAGCCAACATCCACTCAATCATCGGCTTACCATTGATGATCTTCATCACCTTACCAGGCAGTCGTGTTGAGCCCATCCGGGCTTGAATAATTGCTACAACTTTTAGAGTTTGTTCCATTGGGTAGGGTCAATTAGTGGGGAGGCTGGACTTGACAGCGATGCAGGAGCCAATTGCGGCAAGACCGCCGCTGCAGCGATGATGTCCTGCAACTGCGACGGATTATCCGCGCCGATAACGATGCGAGCAATGCCCGGGTATGATGCAACATGAGCAAGACAAACTTCCAAAGAAGATCTACCTGAAGCAACTTCACCATTTAGCCAATGGTGCCAACTATCAATTAGCAAACCGAAAGGCGAGAACTTGGATGGCACGAGATGCGAGGGCATTAACAACAGCCCCTGCAAGAAGATAGAGCGTGCATGTATCTCAATGCCTTGGTCAACCAAGCGATCCAGCCAACCAGTTTCGAAGAAACGTCTGTCAAATACATTGAGTGGAATTTGAATGATCTCTAGTGGCAGACATTCAACAAGTGATGACAGCTGCTCTGGGCTATATACTGATAATCCAATTCGTTCTGTCAAACCAATATCTCGGGCACGCTGCAAGCCTCTAGATAAAGCTGATCCATGAGGACCTAATAAATCATTGGGAGCGTGCAACATCAACCCGTAGAAGCGTTCGATCTGCAAACGCTCTAGAGAAGCCTCAACCTGAGCCACGACCCAATCATCTGGTGCGCTCACTTTTTCGGGAAGCGCAGGCACTTTGCCGATTAGGCGAAAATCCGATAAACCGATTTGACCAAGAACTGTTTCAGCCTCACCATAAGCAATCGCAGTATCTAGGGTGTCGATTCCGGCGTTTCTTGCCATCTTTAGCATGACCTTAGCCTGCTCGAAGCTAACTTGTCCCTGCGTATTGGCGACACCATAAGGGAGTCCAAACTGCACGGTTCCCAGAACTAAACGACCAGTACCTATAGAATCAGACGATCGCATAAGTTGATGAAAATCAGCTATTTTCAAATCAGCTCCAAGTTACGACACATCTCGATTTAAAATGTATCTCATCAAATCAGATATTGCCGATCTTATCACTATTAGCGGCAATCCAATGACGTAATTGCTCAACACTCATCCATTCCTTGTTGTTATCAGATGAATATGTGAAATCAGGTTCAACTTTTTTACCATGGTTGATGCGCACTGCATCTTGGCTCCATTCGTGGATCGCTGGAAGAATTTTATAATACCCTTGGTACTCATAAGTGTGTGCAGCATCTTCATAACTAATCATCTGCTCGTGTAACTTTTCACCGGGCCGGATGCCGATGACTTCTTGGCGTGCGTTTTCATCTACAGCATATGCGATATCACTGACCTTCATGGAGGGAATCTTCTTCACATAAATCTCACCACCCACCATATCTTTGAAAGCATGCCAAACCAGCTCTACACCTTGCTCCAGCGTGATCATAAAACGCGTCATGCGCATATCGGTAATTGGCAGGACCCCTTGACCTGACTGTTGAATAAAAAACGGGATAACTGAACCACGCGACCCCATCACATTTCCGTAACGCACAACGGCAAAGCGCGTTTCCTGAGCTGCTCCGTAGGCATTACCGGCGATAAAGAGCTTGTCCGAGGTTAACTTTGTAGCACCATAGAGGTTAGCCGGGCTACTAGCTTTATCGGTGGATAGGGCTACGATGCGCTTTACACCCTGGTCGATACAAGCATCGATCAGATTCATAGCCCCGTTGATGTTAGTCTTCACACACTCGAAGGGATTATATTCAGCCGTCGGCACAATCTTGGTTGCTGCTGCATGAACAACATAGTCAACGCCCTGAAGTGCACGATGTAATCGATCTTTGTCGCGCACATCGCCGATAAAAAAACGTACTCGTGGGTCATTGCCATACAATCTAGCCATTTCCCACTGCTTCATTTCATCGCGCGAATAAATTACCAAGCGGCGAGGATTGTATTTTGCCAGCGTCATCGGCACGAAAGTGTGACCGAACGAACCAGTACCACCAGTAACAAGAATAGAGGAGTTTATCAGCATATTTTCCTTTTAATTTCAGCTTTAACATTTATAGCATCTTATTAGATGGTCGCTATGCCACAGCAACAATCTCTTCATAGCTACCCACCCGTTTGACCCTACCTTGTTCTAACTCAAAAATCAGGTCACAGTTTTGCAAGGTGCTCAAGCGATGAGCTACGATGAAGATGGTAATGTCCTTACCAATATCATCCATTGCTTGCATGACAGCGCACTCGGTGTCGTTATCCAGCGCACTAGTAGCCTCATCAAAAACAATGACATCGGCTTTTTTGTAGAGCGCCCGAGCGATACCAATACGTTGACGTTGCCCACCAGAAAGGCGAACACCTCGCTCTCCCACAAAGGTTTCATATTGCTTGGGCCAAGATTCAATGGTGCTAGAAATCTGTGCCTGGCGTGCGGCTTGCTTGATGCGACTCATATCAATTTTTTCGGGCGGGATGCCAAAAGCAATGTTCTCTGCAATGCTAGCATCAGCCAAAAAGATTGTTTGTGGCACGTGAGCAATATGTGCCTGCCAGCCGCGATGGTTTGTCATGGTGATTGGTACACCATCTATAGTTAGCCTGCCCTCTGTGGGCTGTAGTAAGCCCATAATGAGGTCGATAAGTGTACTCTTGCCACTGCCTGTGACCCCCATAAAGCCCACCCGGCTTCCTTTGATTATTTCCAAGTTAATATCTTGTAACACATGGGGTGCGCTGACAGCATAACGAAAACCTATTCCATTGAGGCGAATCGATCGTGTAAAAGAAATTGGCGCAGAAGAGACGTGGTTAGCGTAATCTGGCAAAGGTTGATCAAGCAGATTAAGAACATCTTGCAGGGATGACTGATGCCCACGAATGTTTGACAAGCTCCAATAGCCTAATTGCAATACCGGCAACATGCGTTGAGCACCCAATGCAAGGGCGCCCAGTACCGGAATTGCATTGACAACACCCGAATCATCTGCTGTCAATTGATAAGCCAAGGTAGCAATTAGAACCATTCCCATAGATTCAATAAGATAACGGGGGGCCTGGCCAATTATCTGGATATTAGCTTGCGAGCGGCGCATGGGGAGGTCAGCCTGACGGTAGATTTTGCAATAAACAGCCTGAGTGCCATCAATCAGCACATCCCGAATCCCGCCTAAACCTTCTTGAAGAGCCTTAATGACCTTATTAGATTTTTGGCTTACGCGCTGGCTATCGTACCCTAGCCGCTTTTTAGTAGCTATGATAATCAAGCCATAAAGGCTGCCGAAGCCACCAAACGTAGTCAGCGCAACAATAGGATCAATAGCAATCAACGCAACCATGATAGCGAGAAGGATCAAACTTGAACTAATGATCACCATCAATGGTATCAGCGTGAAGTCAATCACGGCATTGGTCTTAGAGGAAATACCGGCAATAGTTTGACTGCTGTTACGAGCCACATGCACAATATAGGGTTGATATAGGGTTCTTTGGTAGATTTGGATACTAAAATCAGCGCCAACCGCAAAACCTAACCTCGTTTGCGCCCACAATAAAATTAGTCGCATAATCCCCGACAATATAGCAGCTAAAATGAATAAAGTTGTTAAAGGCAGAAGCAGTTGTTTAGCGTGCGTTAGCCCCAAGGCAATAACGAATGGTTGCGCCATTGGATTTACAAAAACCTGCTCTGGAGCCATCAATACTCCCAAGAAAGGCAACACTGCTCCTATACTCGCAACTTCGGCAAAAGATGTGAGCAACATGAGCACTAGTAGCAAAGCTAACTGTTTACGCCTTTGCGGGCTAATATGCCTCCACAGACGCTTAAGTGATGTCGAAATTTTCAAACTGCCTGTTTTCATTTCATGAGCTTGTATAACATATTTTGAGGAACTAACCCCTACATTCTAAGAAACTTGTTGGTGACTATTGAAATCAATTTTTTTCGCCTCATTAAAATGATTTACTAGCCTCTCAACCTTGCTTTTTAAGTGGCTATTCGATGTTTACACCCCAGAAAAAGCAAGTTAATTACTATTTCGAGACTCCTTCAAAAAAGAAGTGAATATCGCCATTCACATTGTTTAAATTATTGATAACCTACCAGATTGCTAATTTACTTCTAAAACTTTGTATAATACTTGATAGGCTAGAAAATAACTGCAAGTTGTTATTAGTTGTTTTTTACTCGAATTTGAATAAATTCATAGGCAACACTTTGCCGATCACCAAGTATATCCAAAAAATTATCGCTTTTCTCATCCAACAATATTGCGAATATTTTTGAAAAATACCTCAAGTCATTAAAAATTGTTGACTTGAGCTAATAAGAACAAAGACATCACTTGATAATCCCAGCGAACAAATAGAAATTGTATGCAAACAATTCTACTCACCTTAATCAAGCTATTTTTAGATAGCTTTTCAATATATAAATGGGGTAAAAATTTTTAATATTTAACTAAGTCTACAACCCAATTTAGCTTGGTTTTTATAATCTGTTACTAAACTTGAGAATTATTTTCTCTATTTTTGTTAGAAGTCATTATAGTTAAACTAGCAACAGCCCCTCAAAAAATCTTACTACGAAAATTTCTTGTATTGGCAGATGTAGGTCTTTTATTGCACTAATCAACATAGCTGTTTATCAAGGATTAATTGCCAGACTAGGTCACTACATTAGACTGTGACAATAATTATCTTACCAGCCTATTTGAGATTACTATCTCCTGCGGTCAATTTGCCGGCAATCACCCAGCAGAGGGCCACCCTATCCCAGAAAAGCTCTGTTATCCCCCCCCACCTAATGACATCCATATCGTTTTTTGAAGCTATCGTAGCTGTAAATTGGTCTGATCTTAATTAATTTAGGATCTACTCACGAATAAATTTTTACCCATGGCAAATAAAATGCCAAAAAATAATCCTGCAACCAAACCAAGCACCAAACTTAAAATCTTTTTTGGAAATACTGGTTCATGATAAACATAAACAGGACTTAGTAATTTTGCTTTTCTGATTTCGGCAGAAATAATCAAATCTTTTTGATTAATAATTTCATCTTGTAAAAAACGAATTTCTTCTCGAATTGTCAAATAACTAGCTGATACCTCACCTCCTATTTTCTCAACTCTAGTAACAAAATTTCTGGCCTCCTGTAATTGTTTTTGGTTAATATTAATTTTTTTTAGCGCTTCTTGAAGAAGAGGCTCTTTAATAGCTTCTTGAGTCACTTGGATTCGGTCAAAAATAGCCCCTAGACAATTCCTAACTTGTTCAGGTGATTTATGCAAAACTTTCAATTCAACAACCCCCAAACTTTTAATAGGGTTAATCTTAACCAAATCTTTTGCTAAGGTCTCTTTTGCTTCTAAATCACCCTCTAATCCACACGCTCTCACCTCTATCTCAGTATAAGTAGAGGGTAATTTAAATCGAGCCATCAATAGCGCAGGATCCTCGACACCAATTACACCTAGATTCACATTACTCTTAGACATCAATTGAGCCATTTGTACATGAGCGACTCCTTCATATTTCGGCGTTACCCCTAAGATGAAGCCCACAGCCAAGATAAAACCAACGAAACTCAAAAGAGCAAGCTGCTTCCAAGCTTCTTTAAAGAAGCAGTAAATATCATTTAAGGAAATTTCATAATCTTTGTTTGAAATTGCATCCCCTAATCTTTGCATAAGTTAGCCTTTTTATTAATAAATTAAGTATTTTATCCAGCAATACAGATTGCCTAAAACTCATGTCAATTCAAAGATCTCTAAAAAAAATCTCACCTTGAATAAATCCAGGGGATTAAAATGATTTTTCTAATAAAATTCATTGTCGATTAATTTCCAGCAATTATTGACATTACTGCCATACGCACCGCTATACCGAAGGTCACTTGCTTAAGTATGACTGCTTGTAGACCATCAGCCACATCGCTGGAAATTTCTACTTCACGATTCATCGGGCCCGGGTGCATCACAATCGCATCGGGTTTAGCCAACTGAAGCCGCTCTTTGGTTAAGCCCCATTGTTTAAAGAACTCATCACCTTGCGGGATTTGATGAGACTCCATACGTTCTTTTTGGATTCTGAGAGTCATCACCACATCAACATCTTTTAGACCTTCTTCAATATTGTTGTAGATTTTGACGCCCATCACATTTAAGTCTTTCGGCAAAAGACTCTCTGGACCAATGGCTCTGATTTCTGGACAGCCTAAAGTCTTGAGTGCTGCAATATTAGATTTAGCCACACGGCTATGCACAATGTCACCAATGATAGCAACTTTGATCTTCGTGAAATCTTGCTTGTAGTGACGCATTGTGTACATGTCGAGTAGACCTTGCGTCGGATGCTGATTAGTACCATCACCCGCATTGATCAAATGCACATTGGGAGGTAAGTGTTGCGCAACCTCTACGGCCGCACCTGTCGTTTTATGTCTCACCACAAAGATATCAGCCTGCATCGCCACCAAGTTATCAATTGTGTCTAAAAGAGTTTCACCCTTAGCAGTGGATGATGTCTGAATATCTAAATTGATAACATCCGCTGACAAACGCTTAGCGGCAATCTCAAATGTTGTTCTGGTTCTTGTGGAGTTTTCAAAAAAGAGGTTAAAAACGTTTTTACCTCTTAAAAGTGGCACTTTTTTAACTTCTCGGTCTGAATCACTCACCGCCACAAACTGTTGAGCCGTATCTAAGATGTGCAGGATATGTTCTTTGGAAAGACCCTCTAAGGTGAGTAGGTGGATTAATTCACCTCTTTCATTTAGCTGAACTTGGCTGGCAGTTTTAGTCATCTTAGTTCGTTATTTTAGCTCTGTTTAGGTACTGGCTTGACTTATTTACTTGGTTATTTGCTTATCTGTTTATTTCTTATTTAGCTCTTTGTTTCCGTAGCAAAGACAAACTGTCCTTGCGCTGTTTGCTCAAGCGCCAAGATTTGGTCATCAGCAATTTGTACCTTAGCTCCTTTAAATGTCGCATCGACTGGTAGCTGTCTTCTGTGACGATCTGCTAAGACTGCCAAATCGACCTTTGCAGGTCTACCGTAATCAAATAACTCATTCAATGCTGCTCGAACTGTTCTACCAGTATCTAAAACATCATCAACCAAGATGATGGTGGCACCTTCTACTTCAAACGGCAGCTTGGTGGACATCCCCTCAGCGCTATTAAAGGCTTTAACTCCTTTTTCAGCATAGTCATCACGATGGAATGACACATTAATCACGCCATAATCAAGCAGATTTAAATCTTTGGCTAGACGCTCCGCTACCCACGCTCCCCCACTAGCTAAACCAGCCAACTGGAAATCAGCCCCAGCACTTTTTTGCTTCTTTAATTGCTCAAGAAGTGTTTGATAGAGTTCCTCTGCCTGGGGGATGTTGAATGTGTTTTGATTGTGCGTCATATGGTTATTTAGTTGGGTCGTACATCTTGGGAGATATTACTCTCAATACCCTCATACATCATAGTTCTTGTAAATATTGCTGCAAAATCAGTTGCGCAGCCAAAGCGTCATGACCACCCTCCACCATCACTGAGGTATATCGCTCATCTACCCAAACGACTTCTTTCTGAAAACGTCCTTTGAGTTGATTGCCAAAACGCTTGGCTTTTTGAGTCATCTCATGAGGTGCACCATCTGGATAGGTCGGTAAACCCACAACCAAAAGTTGTGCTTGCCACACCTGAATCACTTGCTCAATAGCCTTCCAGCGCTCACCTTGGTTCTTTTGCTGAATAATTTTTAAGGCTTCCGCTGTTTTAGTCACCGTATTACCAACAGCCACCCCAATACGCTTTTCGCCATAATCAAAAGCTAGGATGGTTTGAGTTGGCTTGTTCATCAAGCGTGACCTGCCTCACTGGATAAAAACCCAACATCAATACCCAAAAGCCCCAAAACATTCTGATATTTATATTCATTGGGAGTTTCAAAAATGATGTGGATTAGCTCTTCCATGGGAGCGTTAACATTTAACCAACCATTTCTGGCGATTTCATCTTCGAGTTGTCCAGCACTCCACCCAGCATAACCCAAGGTCATCAAAAATCGTTGTGGCCCATGACCTGAAGCAACTTCTTCTAAAACATCTTTTGACGTGGTCATGGCCAAGCCACCGGGTATTCGCAAAGAAGAGCTGTAATGACTAGTATGTTCATCACGATTTTGTTCATGCAGAACAAAACCCCGGTCTGTTTGCACAGGCCCACCAAAATAAACTGGTTCTTTAGCTTTAGGTTGTATTTCTAATTGAAGGTCAACCTTATCAAACACTGTGGCCAAATCAAGATCCGTAGGGCGATTAATCACCAAACCCATGGCACCGCTAGATGTGTGGTCGCAAAGATAAACCACCGTGCCGGCAAAGTTGTCATCCACCATGCCAGGCATAGCAATTAAGAATTGATTGGCGAAAGAAATAGGAACAAAACCTGAACTAGAACCAGCACTAGAGTGAGAGTGAGGCTGAGATTTAGACTTGGCATCATCATGTTGTGTCATGGTTTGATTTTATAGGATTGGGAAAATTCATAGATGGTTTAAAGGTAATTTATTGTTTAATCCAACAAAACCCAAATAAGTCTTTTAAAATCAAGACTATTACTTGATTTATTAGTTACTTATAAAAATACTATCTCAAGACCATTCCTCAGGAGACCAGGAAATGAGTACTAAAAGAGGTTTAGTCTGGCTACGCCGTGATTTACGCATTCACGACCATCATGCTCTGCGCATGGCAGTTCAGTCTTGTCAGCAAGTGTGGGTAGCTTTTATTTTTGACACAGACATCTTGTCTTATTTACTCGATCGTGGTCTACAAAAAGATCGCCGCATAGATTTTATCTGGCAGTCTCTTCAAGAAATTGACTCAGAACTGCGTAGTAAAGGGGGCGGTCTGATTGTTCGCCATGGCAAAGCTACAGAAATCATTCCTCAGTTAGCCACTGAGCTTGGGGTATCAGCGATATTCACGAATAAAGATTACGAACCAGCGGCCATTGAACGTGATCGCATCGTTTCCCTTGCACTTGAATCTAAAAACATTGCATTTCATGGTTACAAAGATCAAGTGATCTTTGAATACCAAGAGGTGTTAACGGGGTCTGGTGGAGTATTTTCTGTATTCACCCCCTATAAGAATGCATGGCTCAAAAAACTACAAGCCAGTGATATTGATGCCCATGCGGTCAATTTAGATAGTGGCAAATTTGCGGCCATTCCAAAAGCGCTAGATATTCCATTTCCATCATTACAGAGTATGGGCTTTTTACCGACAGGCATTGAGACCTACATCCCACCTGGAATGTCTGGTGCATCTCAGCTCTTGGAAGAGTTTTTAAACCGCATAGACCACTATCATGCAACGCGTGATTACCCCTCTATCAAGGGGCCAAGCTATCTATCCGTACACTCAAGGTTTGGCACCATTTCAATTCGGGCACTCGTGCGTGAGGCTCACCAACGCATGCTAGCTGGCAGTATGGGTGCCACGATTTGGTTATCAGAGCTCATCTGGCGAGATTTTTACTTCATGATTTTGAGTAATCACCCTCGCTTGGCCCCATCTTTTAAAAAGACGTCTCTCGTTCATGGCACATCAGGTCACGAATCATTCAAACCCGATTACGACAAGATTGTTTGGGAGAGTGGTGCAAAAGCTCAAAAACTTTTCAAAGCATGGTGCGAAGGCAAAACAGGGTATCCACTCGTTGATGCAGCAATGCATCAACTCAATCAAAGCGGTTATATGCATAACCGCTTGAGAATGGTGGTGGCCTGCTTCTTAATTAAAGACTTAGGCATTGATTGGCGCTGGGGTGAGCAATACTTTGCTGATCACCTCAATGATTTTGACTTTGCTGCTAATAATGGCGGATGGCAATGGGCCTCGTCCAGCGGTTGCGATGCACAACCTTACTTCCGAATTTTTAACCCCATCACTCAATCTGAAAAATTTGATGCCGAAGGCAAATTCATTAAAAAATATTTACCGCAATTATCAAAACTATCTAAAAAGAATATTCATGCGCCTTGGCTAGCCGGTGAGATTGAATTGGAACTGGCTGGTATTCGCCTAGGTAGAGACTACCCTCTCCCAATTGTGCAACATGACGAGGCCAGGAAAAATACTTTAATCAGATACGCAGTTGTTAAGAAAGAATCGCTGACCTAATCATTATCTCGTAGCTACTTATTACATCCCGACTGGCTTTTTAAGCCCAGGTACTTGGATAAATTCAGATTTCTTACCCAAAGACATGGCGGTTAATTGTCCACCCCAAACACAACCGGTATCTAAACCAACCACATTTTTTTTCTTGAGAAGCCCTAAAGTCGACCAGTGCCCAAAGATCACTTTGGCATCTTGAGTCTTTCTATTCGGAACATTGAACCAAGGCATATAGCCTTTGGGGGCATCACCCATTCCCTCTTTGCTTTCAAACTCCATCACCCCTTTGGAAGTGCAAAACCGTAATCTTGTGAATGAGTTGATGATGACTCTTAGGCGCTCCGCGCCTTTAAGTTTGTCATTCCAGTGCGTAGGGGTATTGCCATACATCTCCGATAATGACTTGGCGTAATTTTTATGTCTCAAAACTTTTTCAAGCTCATGAGCCAGTTCTAATGTTTTAGTGACATCCCATTGAGGCAGGATGCCTGCATGAACAAATAATGTATTAAAGTTGTCTTGACCACTATACAAAGCAATCGGACGGCGTCTTAGCCAATCGATCAGTTCTTTTCTGTCAGGCGCTTTCAGGATATCGTCTAAGGTGTCTAGTGACTTAGGACCCCGAACACCTGCATCTCTAGCCAATAGGTGTAAATCATGGTTACCTAAGATACATTCCGCTTGGCTACCTTCTTGAAGTTGTTTCAAGGTGCGCAAAACACCTAATGAGTCAGGACCTCGATTGACCAAATCACCCACACAAATGATTTTTGATTGCTTAGGTAACTGGCGAATCAGCTGCTTGAGCTGTCGATGACAGCCCTGAATATCACCAATGGCAAAAATCTTATCCATCTAAACTGATGACATAGCGGCAAATGATTTTTCTGCAGCACTGAACATTTCAGCTAGCACAGCGTCATCATGAGCAATTGATAAAAAACCTGCTTCATAAGCTGATGGCGCCAAATAGACACCGTGATCTAACATCAAGTGGAAGAACTTTTTGAAGGCTTCAATATCACTGGCTGTCACTTCGGCGTATGAAGTGGGTACTTTTTCTGAGAAGTACAAACCAAACATACCACCCACACTGTCCACTGAAAATTGGATACCGGCTTTTTGGGCTCTTTCTTTCATACCACTCACAAACTTCTTCGTTTGGGTTTCTAAGCACTCATAAAAACCTGGTTGAGTGATGATGTCTAAATTGGCCAAACCGGCAGCAACTGCCAATGGGTTACCAGACAAGGTACCGGCTTGGTACACGTTACCAATCGGGGCCAATTTATTCATGATGTCTGTGCGGCCTCCAAAAGCCGCCATGGGCATACCACCACCCATCACCTTGCCTAGGCAAGTTAAGTCAGGTTGAATACCATGCAAACTTTGCGCACCACCCAAAGCAACTCTGAAACC
>JACCED010909472.1_pt1 | contig 49287 bp, 44 predicted proteins | sample 7455021 | NCBI WGS metagenome assembly JACCED01 (sample SAMN15323456, study PRJNA562643) | freshwater metagenome | isolation source: river surface water | place: USA:Blue River Watershed | collected 2017-08-19
AAGATGCCATCAACATTGCACAACAACGAATTAGTCGTCGTGAGCCATTGGCATATCTGCTTGGCGAAGCATGGCTCATGGGCATACCATTTGACTGCACCCCACAAAGCATCATTCCGCGTTCCTTTATTGCAGAGCTTATTGTCCATGGCGAACTAGATCCTTGGTTACCAGCCGATGGCAAGGTTCTGGATTTGTGCACTGGTAATGGCTCATTAGCTATCTTGACCGCACTTCACTATCCTGATTTGCGCATCACAGCGAGCGATCTCTCTTTACCAGCGCTCGCTTTAGCAGCGCGTAATGTTGAACGTCATCATGTTAATAATCAGGTTGAACTGTTGCATGGAGATCTATGGAATGCACTGCCAGACACCGACGAGGACCATCGTTTTGATCTCATCATTTGCAATCCCCCTTACGTCAATGAAGCCTCTATGCGCGCCCTCCCCCCAGAATATCAAGCCGAGCCTAGGGAAGCTCTGGCAGGCGGTCTTAATGGCATGGATATCATCACGAGAATTATTGCGGTCGCCACCGATTACTTAAATGAACGCGGGGCGCTTGTTCTGGAAATTGGTAACGAGTATGAATACTTCCATCAGGCATTTCCGCACATACCAGCGATTTGGCTAGAAGTATCGGCTGGTGATCAACAGGTCTGCATCATTTTGGCAGAGGATCTTCAGAAATAGATCTTGTTAACTCAGATCATTCGCAGCACGAATAGCTTCATCAATGCGCTCAACCGCAATCACTTGTAAATTGGCAATCTTTGTCTTGGGTAAGTTTGCCTTGGGAATAATAGCGACCGAAAATCCCAACTTGGCAGCTTCTTTGAGGCGCTCTTGACCGCGGGGGCATGGTCGAATCTCACCGGCAAGTCCGACCTCACCAAAAACCACTAAGCTTTTTGGCAAAGCCCGATTACGGATCGACGAGGCGATTGCCAAGAGAACAGCCAGGTCTGCAGCGGGCTCACTAATCTTGACGCCTCCCACCGCATTTAAGAACACATCTTGATCAAAACAGGCAATACCGGCATGACGATGCAAGACCGCTAACAACATCGCAAGACGTGCCTGCTCCAAGCCCACTGCCAAGCGCCGTGGATTGGGGATATGCGCCGTATCCACCAAAGCCTGAATCTCTACTAATAAGGGGCGACTACCCTCTTGGGTCACTAGCACACAAGAGCCCGGAACGGTTTCTGGATGTTGGGACAAAAATAATGCCGATGGATTATTAACACCCTTCAGACCGCGCTCGGTCATCGCAAAGACACCTAACTCATTAACCGCACCAAAGCGGTTTTTGATAGACCGTACTAAGCGAAACGAGGAATGGGTATCACCCTCAAAATACAAAACAGTATCAACAATATGCTCCAGCACCCTGGGGCCTGCTAGATGTCCATCTTTGGTCACATGGCCAACTAACAAAACACAGATACCACTCGATTTAGCCAAGCGCGTGAGCTGTGCTGCGCACTCCCGAACCTGCGCAACCGATCCGGGTGCCGATGAAAACGCTTCGGAATACAGAGTTTGAATCGAATCCACTACCAAGACTTGGGGCTGTGCAGCTTCCACAGAAAGTAACAGTTTCTCTAATTGGATCTCCGCAAGCACCTCAAGCGAAGGCGAATCCAACACAATGCGCTTTGCGCGCAATGCAATTTGGGCAGCAGATTCCTCACCGCTGCTATAGAGCACATCGACTCCTTTTGCGCTCAGCTCTGCTAGGGCTTGTAGCAGCAAGGTAGACTTGCCAATACCCGGGTCGCCTCCCAAAAGAACAACTCCACCAGGCACTAAACCGCCACCTAAAACACGATCAAGCTCTTCAATACCGGTTGGTAAACGTGGAGAATCCTCAGCATTAATGCTCACTAATTTTTGCCGCGGTATGGAGTTGGTAAGTCCTTGGAAACGATTACCTGATGATGTCTCGGAAAGCGATTCTTCTAAGGTATTCCAAGCCTGGCAAGCGGGACACTGCCCTTGCCATTTGGGTGAACTGCCACCGCAGGCTTGGCAGACATAGAGAGTTTTAGTCTTAGCCACAGATCTAATCTAACTTCACACCAGATTTATTCTCTTGGGCGCGGCGTGGGGCATCTTTACGGCGTTCCTCAAGATCCGCAGCACGTGCGGCAGCCTCTTTTTGTTTCTGTTGGAATGCTTTCTCGTTATCAGCACGTTCTTGGGCACGCTTTGGATCGGAGCGCTCAGCGGCGCGCTCAGCATCTCGCTGAGTTTTAATTCGGTCCCGAAGAATGCGTTGATTATCATTGAGTAAAACCTCTTGGGCGCGAATCGGGTCAATTTCACGACGATACTTAGCGCGCGCATCTTGCAGGCACGAGTTCACAAAAAACTTGGCATAGCACTCAGAGTTTGTTTTCTTCCAACGGTAGTCAGCCCACTCTCGTTGGAGAGTGAGCTCTTCCTCAATCTGATTTAAACGTTCAAGCTCTAATTGATCGTTGGTGGCGGCATGGCTAAGTGTAGAAAAAAGTAACCATGACGCTAGTAATGCAAGAGAAAAATACTTGATCAATTTCAAATCTCAACTTTGGCACCAAGCTCTACTAAGCGATTGGCTGGAATGTTATAAAAATCAGATGGCTTTGCTGCGTTTTGCATCATGGTGGCAAATAAACGCTCACGCCACACGGCCATTCCTGGAGATTTTGCAGGAGTAATCGCATCGCGTGCCAAGAAGAAGGTGGTATCCATCAGATCAAATGGAAGATTGTATTGCTTGCTAATAAGCTCAATCACTTTATTGATATCAGGGGTCTCTTTAAAGCCATGTACAGAGCGCACCACATAGACATTGCCACCCAAATCTTTTAAGGAAAGACGCTCATCGTCACGCACAAATGGAATATCCCAGGTACTTAACTTGAGAAAGAAGATCCGCTGATGCATCACATGATTGTGTTTGAGATTATGGAGCATCGCTGCTGGTACGAAATCAATGTGCGGTGTTAAGAACACTGCAGTACCCTCTACCCGATGGGGTGGATGTTGCAGAAGATTTTTAATAAACATCTCCAGCGGGATTGACTCTTTAATCAATTTATCTCTGAGTAATTGCCTACCGCGATACCAGGTAATGATGCAAGTAAATATCAAGAGACCGAGCGCTAATGGATACCAACCACCATCTTTAATCTTAATGAGGGTTGCAGTCCAAAACGCGAGATCAATCACAAAGAAACTAATAATTAAAAACCCAATGATGAATGGATTGATATGCCACTCACGGCGCATCACGATACTTAATAGAATGGTGGTAATCAACATGGCTGAGCTCACCGATATTCCATAAGCGGCAGCTAGGTTGACCGATTCACCAAATTCCATGACGGTCACAATCACCATAATTAAGAGTGCCCAATTAACAGCGGGAATATAAATCTGACCACGCTCAGAATCCGAGGTGTGCAAAATATTCATGCGGGGCATGAAACCGAGCAAGATACCTTGGTTAACGAGAGAGAATGCGCCTGAGATCACCGCCTGGGATGCGATTACGGTTGCGGCAGTAGCCAAAGCGACTACGGGCCACAAAGCCCATTCCGGTACCATTAAATAAAAAGGGTTTGCGGCTGCAGCGGGGTTCGCAATTAAGACCGCACCCTGGCCTAAGTAATTAATCAGTAAGCAAGGCAAGACGATGAGAAGCCATGCATAGCGCACTGGATTGCGCCCAAAATGACCCATATCCAGATAAAGAGCTTCTACGCCAGTAACTACGAGCACTACCGCACCCATCACGATGTATGCCGTTAAGGGGTAATCGATCACAAAGTTAATCGCGTAGAGTGGATTAAATGCGTAAATAATTTCTGGGGCTTTACCAATATTCATGAGACCTAAAATGGCCAAGGTAATAAACCAAACAAAGGTGATGGGTCCAAACCACTTACCGACGGCTGCAGTCCCGTATTTTTGAATCACAAACAAAGCAATCAAAATAATGACTGATATTGGAATCACCGCATTAGCCAATTGCGGGGTGGCAATGGCAATTCCCTCGACCGCTGAGAGTACCGAAATTGCCGGGGTGATGACCGACTCGCCAAGCAGCATACAGGCGCCCAACATCCCTAAGACCATAATCAAAAAGTATTGTCGAGTGTTGCTCTTGATAGAGCGCAGTGCAAGCGCCATTAGTGAGAGCACGCCACCCTCACCCTTATTGTCGGCACGCATCACAAAGAAGACATACTTAAAGGTCACCACAATAAAGAGTGCCCAAATCATCATGGAGATGACTCCATAGAGCGCCTCTACCGAGAATGGAATGCCATGCTTGGGATCAAAACATTCTTTTAATGCATATAAAGGGCTAGTGCCAATGTCCCCAAAGACCACACCAATAGCGGCCAACATGACTGCGGGTAGACTTTTTTTAGTGTGATGATCATTACCATGAATATCAACGGGTTGAAGAACCGATGAATTAGAGAACTCGGGATTACTAATCGACATTGGCTGGGAACAAAGAAGTCATCTAGGCCTCTATGATACGCCCCTCAACACCCACTATCTAGAACTTTGCTCGACATTGGGGCATAAAAATGCTAGAATCTAAGGTTCAGACGCGGGGTGGAGCAGTCTGGCAGCTCGTCGGGCTCATAACCCGAAGGTCATAGGTTCAAATCCTATCCCCGCAACCAAATACCTAAAGGGTTTGATGCATTTCTGCTTCAGACCCTTTTTTTCTTCATGCCACGATGTATTGGCTACGTAGAGAATACTAACTAATCGTGATGCCACAATCGTTTCCCCATCGGCCTCATTAAATCTACGACCAGATCATTGGCAGAGGCATGCCATATTTGGGCACCAGTTTGAGTTGTTTCTAACAGGGGAATTTCGCCCTCCGCATAGCGCGTCTTCACGACCGGATGAGGATGGCCATAACGATTGAGATAGCCGTGCTGTGAGAATGCAGCGGTAGGCTTTAAGGCCTCCAACCATTCTGTCGATGACGATGTTTTGCTACCATGGTGTGGTGCCATCACAATGACTTTATGAGGATGTCTATAACGCTCCTCCTCAAGACGCTGCACATGTTCACGCTCTCCGCGCCTCTCAATATCCCCAGTCAACCAGAAACTGGTATGTCCATTGTTTACTTCTAGGACGCAACTGTTCTCATTTGGTTTTCCTCGATGATCTTCTGGATCAAATGTAATCTCTTCCCCTGGGTGCCACACCTTAAACTGCACCTGGTCCCAGCGCCACTCCTGCCCATATTGACAAGGTAGTGCAGGTATCGACTTTTTAATAAGCTCGATCATAAATGGGTGATTCTTTGGCATCACCCCCAGAAAAGATTCGATCTGCATGGTCTTTATCAAAGTACTTGCACCGCCTATATGATCAGCATCTTTATGACTAATAACCAATCGATCGAGATGATTAATTCCCTCCCCTCGAAAATAAGGCAATAGAGTTCTCTCTCCCGCATTATCTTTTTTTCCTGTGAGCGGACCAGCGTCATATAGAAGTCGATGTGCTTTGGTCTCGATTAGCACAGCAGTACCCTGACCAATATCAAACACACTTGCCCTAAACTCACCTTCCCTGATTGCTTGATGGCTTCCCCAAAAGAGTGGGATGAGCAATATCAAGCTGAGAATACGTAGTAAGAAGTGCTCACGAAAAGGTCCAGGCCGTATGTGGAGATAAATTCCAATAGTAGATAGAGCGAGTGACCACCAAGTAGGCTGATGGGACCACACAACCGCCCAATTAAATTGGGCTAAATAATTTAAATAGCGAGCTGTCAGCTCCATAGCAAAGTGAGCTAAATGCAAAAGGGGGTGTGATAGCGACTCCGGCAATAAAGCGCCAGCGATTGCTAAGGGGGTCACCACAAAGCTAATGATTGGAATTGCCAGAGCATTGGCAATGGGTGAGGCAATAGAGACTTGATAAAACCAATATAAAGTGCAGGGCAATAAAGCAATTGTTACGATCCACTGCAATCGGCACGACTCTTTTAGAGCTAATATCAAGCGCTCGGATCGATCCTTTTCGTACTCTTTGCCATTGGGGATACCTATCAAGCTTGACGAAGCCCCCATACCATACAAGATCACTGCGACCGCGCCAAAGGATAACCAAAAGCCTGGTGTGTAAGCTGCCATTGGATCCATTATTAATACCAGCAGTAATGCGAGCCACCAAATATCGAATGCGCGAGCGATGCGTCCGGTCCAGAGTGCAAAGGCAACAACACCCACCATGTACATAGTGCGTTGAGCTGGTATTTGAAAACCCGCTAACCAGGCATATAAAAATGCTGTCAGAAATCCTGTGCAGGCAGCTATCTTTTGAACAGGCACACTAAGGGGTAACTGTCTTCTACGCCATAACCAAGCACCTAGGGCAGCCCCTAATCCCGATAGCATGGTTACATGCAGACCCGAAATAGAAATAAGGTGCCCTACTCCGGTGGCATTAAACACGCGCCAATCTTCTTGAGCAATTGCATTCTGATCACCAATCACCAATGCAATTAGAACGCCAACATACTGGGCGTCCTTACCCAAGATATTTCTTATCTTGGTTCGAATGCGCCAACGCTGATACTCAATTACAGTTTTGAAGTTACTCAGCCGAATGGAGTCTGACAAAAGCTCACCGGAGCGAACGGATCCGTAGGCACTAAAACCTTGATGAAACATCCATCGTTCGAAGTCAAACTGATGAGGATTTATTAGTGAGTGCGGTCTTTTTAACTTCACAAGAAACTCCCACTCTTGGCCAGGGATCAAGTTTGGGATGACCATCTTCTTGTGCCAAGCATTACTCCAGCTCAAATAAATACGTTCTGGTAAGTCCTTGGAATCTTGCTCATCCCAACTGCTAACGCGAAAACTAAAACGCTGACCCTGCTCATCTCCATTGGGAAGTTGATCTATGTACCCACTGACCCGGATCTCTTGATTCTCTAGCTCTGCTGGAAAAGGCTTGGTTAGTCTTGAGTCGGCATATTGAAACGAATAGGTCCAGCCGAATATAAAGAGTGCCAGCAGCAAACAGAAACCTGAAAGCTGTACCTGAGTTTTTCTAAGAGAGAACCAAGCAATGGTCAATGCTAGAGTAATGCCAACAAAAAATCCTATCCCTTCCTGTGGCAACTCTGGCAAAAAAAGAAAAGAGGATCCTCCGGCAATCCATGCCGTTATACCTAAACGCAGCACGCTATTCGGTTAGTAGTTGGCCCCAGCGGGGCAATGCCTTACTGGCATTTTGGATAACCGCATCCGCAAGATCACGCTCGGCAATACCCCGAAGACCAGCTAAGACTTGAGCGATGCGGGGTAAATAAGCAGGCTCATTACGACGCACCGGCTCATCTTTTAGCCAGGCCGGTGGAATGTCAGGAGAATCGGTCTCAGTCACAATCGCCTCGAGTGGCAGTTCTTTTAAGAGACGCCTGATTTGTAAAGCGCGATCATAGGTCGCGGCACCCCCAAAGCCTAATTTAAATCCTAGGTCTATAAATTGTTCCGCTTGCTGATGACTTCCATTAAACGCATGGGCAATGCCACCTGACAAAGAACGTTGACGTAAGGCTTTTAAAATCATGTCTTGGGAGCGACGCACATGCAGGATCACGGGCAAGTTCTTTTTCTGAGCAAGATCTAATTGCGCATCAAAAAAGAATGCCTGTCGATGAGGATCTAAATCGGGCACAAAATAATCCAGACCAATCTCACCAATACCCACAAAATGGGGATCATCAAGAGCCTCTGTCACCGCTTGATCTAAGGTCTTTAAATCCTCTTCTTTAGCCCGATCGGTATAAAGGGGATGAATACCCAAGGTATAGACTAAATACGGAATGCGATCTTTGTAGGTATGTACCAACTCTTTAACTGCTTCAAAATCATTCGCTTGTACCGCAGGTAACAGTATTCCCCGAATACCGGCAGCATACGCATTCTCAATAATTTGCCCTAAATCAGTTAAAAACTCCGGGGCGTCTAGGTGGCAATGGGTATCAAGCCACATGCTTTTACAAACCACTAAATGGCTTTAGAACACCGCGCTCTAGATGCAAAATACGATCACACCGCTTGGCACGAATCGGGTCGTGGGTCACAATCAAGAATGCAGTACCTTGTTGGCGGGCAATCTCAAGCATTAAATCAAAGACACGGTCGGCGGTCTCGGTATCTAAATTACCGGTAGGCTCATCGGCTAAGACACAATCGGGTTTGCCCACTAAGGCTCTAGCTACAGCAACGCGTTGACGCTCGCCACCCGATAACTCGGCTGGGGTATGCATTAAACGTTGACTAAGCCCCACCGCTTCAAGAAGTATTTTTGCTTGCGCATGGGACTCGCCCTGATCCAAACCTCGAATACGAAGCGGCAGAGCAACGTTCTCGATCGCAGTCAACTCATCGAGTAGATGATGGAACTGATACACAAAGCCTAGGTGATAATTGCGTAATTGATCGAGTTCTTTGGGACTTAGGCGATTAATCACCTGACCACCCATTTGCACATCACCAGAGGTGGCAGTATCCAATCCGCCTAGCAAATGTAATAAGGTACTCTTCCCTGATCCCGAGGAGCCCACAATCGCCACTTTCTCAGCGCGATCTAACTCCAGATCAACAGACTTTAGGACCTCTACTGCGGTCGCTCCAGCGCCATAGGTTTTGGCAAGTCCTGTAGCACGTAATACAGGATTAGTGGATTTATTCATAGCGCAAGGCCTCGGCTGGCTTTACCTGAGCCGCTCTTCTACTGGGATAAATAGTAGCCAGAATGGAGAGAACAAAAGCCATCACACCGACTGTGAGTACATCATCAAAACGAACATCCGATGGCAACTGGCTAATGAAATAAATATCACGGGGTAAGAACTGAACCCGAAAGAGAGCTTCAATGAACGGAACAATCACATCAATATTAAGCGCTATTAATAAACCAAATACCACGCCCGATAGACTGCCCAATAGTCCAATTGCCAATCCCTGAACTAAAAAGATGCGTTGGACCAAACCAGCACTTGCTCCCATGGTTCGTAAGATCGCAATATCAGCCTGTTTATCGGTTACGGTCATCACGAGAGTGGAAACAAGATTAAAGGCAGCGACCGCGATGATTAAGGTCAGAATAATGAACATCATTTTTTTCTCGGTCTGAACTGCTGCAAACCAATTGCGATTGGAGCGCGACCAATCACTCACCCATAATGCTTGAGGTACCACCTGCGCTAATTTCACTGCGATCTCTGGCGCTCTTTGCATATCATCGACCTTCACCCGTAATCCCGTTGGATCGGACATGCGCAACAGTGCGGCGGCATCTCGCCAATGCATGATGGTCAATGTACTGTCATATTCATAATGACCACTATCAATAATGCCAACGACCTGCAAAGCCCGCATGCGCGGCATCATACCCGCTGGGGTTAAATCGCCTTCGGGAACTAATAGGCTCACTCGATCACCAATGCGCACTCCAAGCGTGCCCGCCAATTGGGCGCCTAGCACCACACCAAATTGGCCCGGCTTTAAATCATTCATCGAGCCCGCCACAAATTGCTTGGGAAGATCAGAGACCTTGCCCTCCAGCTCTGGGGCAACACCACGAAGAGCGACGCCTCGCATGGACTCGCCACGCGATAAGAGCCCTTGGGAACTCACCATGGGTGCGACGCCAAGAACGTGAGTTTGGCCCGATAGCTTCTCAGATACCGATTCCCAGTTGGCTAAACCAGCAGGTGAAGTGATTTCAATATGAGAAAGTACGGAGAGCATCCGATCACGCACTTCTTTTTGAAAGCCGTTCATCACCGAGAGCACCACAATTAAGGCAGCAACGCCCAAGGCAATCCCCGCCATCGAGATCCCTGAGATAAAGGATAAAAAGCCGTCGCGTTGGCCCACAGCCTTACGCCGTCTAGAGCGCGTGTACTTTAGGCCAATCTCCAGTTCAATCGGAATCTTCCACATACCCACAGTTTAGTGAATCACAAGCCCCTACTGGGCAACTCTCGCAAATGCCACCTAAAATTGAGGGTATGCCTAAACATCTCACGCTTTTGCTTCATGGCGAAAACAAACTCGATGACGAGTCTATTGCCTTAGTGGGCAATGGCTTAGCCCATGAGCAATACCTTCTGGGTGAGTCATTTCCTCTGGCTGGAGCTCTGGCAGGCCCTGAATCCGACAATCTCCAACGCATCTGCATTGAGCCAGTTCATCTTCATGCAACCCGCGATCATCTCGTGCTGCTTCAACTCGATCCTTTTCAGATCGCCCATGAAGATCTTTCACAACTGATGAACGAAGCCAGTGCTATGTTTAGTGAAGAAGGTTTGGGACCTCTGACACAAGTCGCGCCCTTTCAGTGGTTAGGTAAAACCGAGGGATTTAAAACACTGCATACGCATAGTGCTGCGCAAGCACAAGGTCGCAACATTGACTGGTGGCTACCCAAAGATACACGACTAGTCGGTTTAGCCAAACGCTGGCGCCAAATCCAAAACGAAGTCCAAATGCGCTGGCATATTCATCCCATCAATCAAGCGAGAAGTGAGCAGGGACTGCCCACCATTAATTCCATTTGGCTAAGCGGCATTAGTCATCAACACGATGTGCATTTGGCCCACGAACTCAAGATCGCCCAAAAAATCATTAGTGATCAAGCGTGGATGCCTCGTGTGGCACAAAATCATTCCTTAGTTTGTATGAGCGACCCTATCTCCCGCTGGGAGGATCTTGGGGAGAACACCTTGATTTATCATCGTCAAGCAAAACAGATGTGGCCTGCCATTTGTCAGATGTTGCTCGATCACGATCTAGTCCTGGAGGTGATTGATTTTCCAAAATCAGTTCGTAAGCGTCGCTTTGCCTCGGACGATTTTCGCGCTCACCCGCTCGCCTTTTGGCGAAAATCCAAAGTTCCTACATGGGAAGAGCTCAACGCGTGAGTTTCTTTAGCCAAAGGCCGTATTCGTCAGAGATTGCGAAGACTCTTGCGTCAGGTGAGTTACATCCCCTCTTAGCAAGACTCTACGCCGCACGGGGTGTAGAAAGTGTTGATGAACTTGGCTTAGAGCTCAAGTATCTCTTACCACCCAATACCCTCTTACATTGCGAGGATGCCGCCAAGATCTTGGCTGATGCAATACGTGATCAACGTCAGATGCTGATTGTCGCCGACTATGATTGCGACGGTGCCACAGCCTGCGCTGTGGGTATTCGCGGTTTAAAGATGCTTGGTGCATCATCCAAGCAAATTGATTTTTTAGTGCCCAACCGCTTTACGATGGGATACGGCTTAACGCCTGAGGTGATCGATCTGGCAAAAGAGCAGACTCCCAAACCCTCTTTACTCATTACGGTCGATAACGGAATTGCCAGTCATGCAGGAATTGACTATGCCAAAGAGCATGGCATGGATGTGCTCGTGACCGATCATCATTTACCAAGCGAGCAATTACCCAACGCCCTCGCCATTGTGAACCCCAATCAACCCCAATGTGGTTTTCAGAGTAAAGCGCTTGCCGGTGTTGGGGTCATGTTCTATCTCTTAATTGCTCTGCGCGCAGAGCTGCGCCAACGCGGCATCTTTACAACAGAGACCCAACCTAAGCTCGAACAATTATTGGGGCTTGTGGCTCTTGGTACCGTTGCGGATGTTGCGCAACTCGATCGTAATAACCGCATTTTGGTATCACAAGGTCTAAAGAGAATCCGCCAAGGTATTACGCCGCCTGGACTTCTTGCCTTGTTTGAGGTTGCTGGGCGCAATCCCCAAACGGCAAACCCGTTTGATCTGGGGTTTGCCGTGGGGCCAAGACTCAATGCCGCAGGACGTCTTGCCGATATGAGTTTAGGTATCCAACTACTCCTGTGCGATGATCCAAAGATCGCCCTGGAGATTGCGCAAGAGTTAGACCGGATTAATCGTGAGCGCCGGGTAATTGAATCGGGAATGCAGGAGTCTGCCCTAGCGCACCTCACGCACCTTAATACGGATGAACGACCAGCGCTTTGTTTATGGAATCCGAATTGGCATCAAGGAGTGGTTGGTATTGTGGCTTCTCGTCTAAAGGAGCGCTTTAATCGTCCCGCGATTATTTTTGCTCCGGCAGAGGGGGTTGATGGTGAAGCGCTTTTGCGAGGATCGGGGCGCTCCATTGCTGGATTTCATTTACGGGATGCTTTGGATCTGGTCTCTAAGCGCAAACCTTCTCTCATTCAAAAGTTTGGAGGGCATGCTATGGCTGCAGGTCTTACGATTCGGCAGGCCGATTTTGGGTTCTTTGAAGAATCCTTTTTACAGGTCAGTCGTGAGCTCTTAAACGACGATCTTCTCCAACGGCGCTGTATCCATGATGGGGAACTAAGCCCTGAAGAATTAAATGTGCAGACCGGCGACATCCTCATGAATGAGATTTGGGGTCATGGCTTTCCAGAGCCTCTTTTTTATGGAGAGTTTGATGTTCTCCAGCAATCCCTCATGAAGGATAAGCACTTACGCTTACAACTAAAACCAAGGGTCCTCGATTCGGAAACGGTAGGGCATGCGCCGGTTATTGGGGCGGTCTGGTTTAACCGCACCCAAACCCTTCCCCCAAAAGCTCGTCTGGCCTATCGTTTAGTCAGCGATCGATTTCATGCAGAGGCGCGCGTGCAGTTAATGATTGAGGCGCTCAACGATCAAGCCTAGTTGGCACTTACCCGTATAATTTGGGTATGGAAGCCGAACAACTCAATCAAATTACGAATGCCTTAAAAGATCTTCTCTCGCGTGAGCAAGCACTACGGGGGTATCTTTGACTTCAATACGAAGTCAAACCGTCTTGTAGAAGTTAATCAGATCCTTGAAGATCCCAAAATCTGGGATGATCCCAAGCAAGCTCAAGCGCTGGGTAAGGAGAAAAAATTACTTGAGGGTGTTGTCAATACCCTAACAGAGCTCAATCAAAACATCACAAGCAGTATGGAGCTCATGGAATTAGCACGTGCCGAGAACGATCAAGAGACCTTACTAGCTCTTCAAGCTGACTCGGATTCTTATGAAAAAATCATTGCGGATTTAGAGTTTAGAAGAATGTTTCACAATGAGATGGATCCCTGTCATTGCTTTATTGATATCCAAGCAGGTGCAGGTGGTACAGAAGCCTGCGATTGGGCAAGCATGCTGTATCGCCAATATCTCAAATACTGCGAGCGTAAAGGTTATAAGACTGAAATCCTAGAAGAATCTGATGGTGATGTCGCTGGTATTAAAAGTGCCACTATTAAGGTCGATGGTGAATACGCATACGGGCACCTACGCTCTGAGACGGGGGTTCATCGTTTGGTACGCAAATCTCCTTTTGATTCGTCAGGTGGTCGACATACTTCCTTTGCCAGCATTTATGTCTATCCAGAGATCGATGACTCGATTGAAATTGATGTTAACCCTGCTGATATCCGCACCGATACCTACCGCGCCTCCGGAGCAGGTGGCCAACATATCAATAAAACAGATTCAGCAGTGCGTCTTACACATATTCCTACGGGGATTGTGGTGCAGTGCCAAAATGATCGCAGCCAACACCGCAATCGCGCTGAGGCGATGAGTATGCTCAAATCCCGTTTGTACGAACACGAGATGCGTAAGCGTCGTGCTGAGCAAGATAAGTTAGAGGCCAATAAAACTGATGTAGGCTGGGGTCATCAAATTCGATCCTATGTTTTGGATCAAAGTCGCATTAAAGATTTAAGAACCAATGTTGAAATATCTAACACCCAAAAAGTTTTAGATGGGGATCTCGATGCATTTATCGAGGCCAGTCTAAAACAAGGTGTGTAATATCCAGAGAGCTATCCCTATGAATACTACTGTACCTAATGCTGATGAGCAAAACCAAGCACCGGATGAGAACCATATCATTGCCGAGCGGCGCGAAAAATTAGCCAAACTTCGCCAGTCTGGCGTACCGTTTCCTAATGACTTTATCCCAACGCATTTAGCAGCAGATCTGCATGATCATTACGATGGCTTTAGTAAAGAAGAATTAGCAAGCAAAAAGATTGGCGTTAAGGTCGCCGGTCGAATGGTATTAAAACGGGTGATGGGTAAAGCTAGTTTTGCCACGATTCAAGATCGTAGCGGTCAGATCCAGTTCTATATCAGCGACGACCTAACAGGCACCGATATCCATGCAGCCTTTAAACATTGGGATCTCGGTGACATTATTGCCGCCGAAGGTCATCTCTTTAAGACCAACAAAGGCGAGCTCTCAGTCGAGTGCTCCACACTACGCCTACTGAGCAAATCGTTGCGACCACTGCCAGATAAGTTTCATGGTCTGTCCGATCAAGAACTCAAATACCGGCAACGCTATGTCGATTTAATTGTGAACCCAGAAAGCCGTAATACTTTCTTGGCACGTAGCAAAGCCATTGCCTCGCTGCGTCGACATATGATCGAAGCACAGTTCATGGAAGTTGAAACACCCATGTTACACCCTATTCCTGGGGGAGCAGCAGCTAAGCCATTCATCACCCACCACAATGCGCTCGATATGCAAATGTATATGCGGATCGCTCCAGAGCTTTATCTAAAGCGTTTGGTAGTTGGTGGCTTTGAGCGGGTCTTTGAGATTAATCGTAACTTCAGAAATGAAGGTCTTAGCCCGCGCCATAATCCAGAGTTCACCATGATGGAGTTCTATGCGGCCTATACTGACTATCGCTGGCTGATGGACTTTACCGAGAATTTAATCCGCAGCGCCGCCATCGATGCGCAAGGGACAGCAACACTCACTCACCAAGGGCGAGGTCTTGATTTAGCTAAACCCTTTGATCGTCTCACCATTACCGAAGCAATCCTCAAATACGCCCCACTCTCGCAAAAGACCTATGCTGCGGCCCAATTAGAAGACCTTGACTTTATTCGTGCCGAGCTAAAAAAGGGAGGAGAAAATATCAATTCCCCAGCACTCAAAAATGCGGGGCTAGGCGCTCTGCAATTGGCTTTATTTGAGCTCGTTGCCGAAGAGCATCTCTGGGATCCTACTTACATTATTGATTATCCGATTGAGGTTAGCCCCCTCGCGCGTGAATCGGATACTCGCAAGGGTGTTACCGAGCGCTTTGAGCTCTTTATCACAGGTCGAGAAATCGCCAATGGCTTCTCAGAGCTCAATGATGCTGAAGATCAGGCCGAACGTTTTCGCAAGCAAGTTGCACAAAAAGAGGCGGGCGATGAAGAGGCGATGTACTTTGACCATGATTTCATCCGCGCCTTGGAATATGGCATGCCGCCAACAGGGGGTTGCGGAATTGGTATTGACCGCTTAGTGATGCTACTAACTGATATGCCTAATATTCGGGATGTGATCTTGTTTCCGCATTTGCGTCGCGAAGAAGAGTGATCGTCTAGCGATTACGCACGCGGTCGCTTTTAGTAACCCGCTCATAAAATGCATTCGGTTTAGTCTCAACCCAGCGAATAAATTTTTGCATCGCAGGATCTTGCAAAATTGCTTCTGCCGTATTGAATTTAGCGGCTAACTGCGTATCGGTAAAGAGCGCATGAATCTGTCGATGGCAAATCTTGTGTAAATACTCAGTGGCTCTGCCGCCCTTTGATTTCGGAATCAAATGATGGGCTTCTTGTTGGTCTGGCGGTATCTCACGCATGCAAATCGGGCAAATTGCAAGCGCAACAGCATTGAGCTCCTCGCTTGCTTGAAGTTCTAGCAATTGCTTTTGACGTATCCGACCGACCATGGTGCTTAATTAGAATTACTTAGTGATTTTCTTTGGCATGATTGATCGAATACTTTGGAATCTCAATCACAAGATCAATATTTGCCACAATGGCCTGACACGAAAGTCGCGATTGGGGGCATAATCCCCAAGCACGATCGAGCATATCTTCCTCGTTCTCATCGGGCTCATTTAAGCTATTTGCCCCCTCTCGTACAATCACATGACAGGTTGTGCAGGCACACACCATATCGCAGGCATGCTCAATCTCAATATCATTAGCGAGCAAGGTCTCGCAAATGCTAGTGCCTGGATCTGCTTCAATGACCGCTCCGTCAGGGCAATACTCAGAATGGGGTAGAACAACAATTTGGGTCATGGGTCAGTCTCGATAATTAGATCTCTGCTACATTTTTTCCGGTCAAGGCTTTCTGAATGCTGGCATTCATCCGCTTTTCAGCAAACTGATCGGTGGTTTTTGCTGCCTTCTCAACCGCTTTACGCAATTGAGAACTATCTTTTTCAAGCGTCACTTGCTCACGGAGTAAACTCATTTCTTTACGAATTAGAGCATGCTCAACATCGGTTAATAAATGTCTGTCTTGCTCTAAAGCAGCTCCTACAGCTTCGAGTAAACGCTCTGCCTCTACCTGCTCTTCGCGCAAAGAGCGAGCTTGCATATCGTCCTTGGCAGACACAAATCCGTCTTGCAGCATGCGCGTAATGTCTGTATCGGTAAGACCATAAGACGGTTTGATCTCGATCGAGGCTTGCACCCCCGAGCTTTGCTCTAATGCATGAACCGATAAAAGACCGTCGGCATCGACCTGAAAGGTCACCCGAATACGAGCTGCGCCGGCCACCATCGGTGGTATCCCCTTTAACTCAAAACGCGCCAATGATCGACACGCATCGACCACCTCGCGTTCACCCTGAACAATATGAAGCGATAAACCGGTCTGGCCGTCTTTGAAGGTCGTGAACTCCTGTGCCTGAGCCACTGGGATGGGGGTGTTACGTGGAATGATTTTTTCTACTAAGCCACCCATAGTCTCAAGCCCTAAGGACAGAGGAATCACATCGAGCAATAACCATTCATTATTTTTGCTTTGATTACCAGCCAATAAATCCGCCTGCATCGCAGCACCCAGAGCAACCACTTGATCAGGATTTAAATTATTTAAGGGTTGCTTTGCAAAGAGATCTGCTACAGCAGCTTGTACATGGGGCATCCGCGTCGCGCCGCCAACCATGACTACGCCCTTAACTTCGTTCACCTCTAAATGTGCATCGCGCAAGGCCCTACGCACCGAGGTCATTGTTTTGCTAACCAAGGTCTGTGTCATCTCAAAAAATTGGGCCTGACTCACTTCCACATGAACGACGGTACCCGTACTTAGAGTGAGGTGCACACTCGCAAGCGGAGCATGACTTAATTGTTCTTTGGTTTGTTTAGCTGCTAGCAATAAAGCACGTTGGTCTTGAGGTACAAGAGGTGGTAATTTGGCTTCCTTAATGATCCAACCATACAGGTGTTGATCAAAATCATCGCCACCCAAGGCAGAATCACCCCCGGTGGATAAGACCTCAAAGACACCCTGACTCATTCGCAAAATAGAGATGTCAAATGTGCCACCACCCAAATCATAAACAGCGTAGATTCCTTCCGAGGCATTATCTAAGCCATAGGCAATCGCCGCTGCCGTTGGCTCATTTAATAATCGTAAGACCTTAAGGCCTGCTAGTTGGGCAGCATCTTTGGTCGCTTGACGCTGGGCATCATCAAAATATGCGGGGACTGTAATCACCGCTCCGACGATCTCATCTTGGACAGAGTCTTCAGCAAGTTGACGTAAGCGCGCTAGGATCTGTGCACTAATCTCTACCGGAGTTTTATCTCCTGCGACTGTGCGCAACTTGACCATACCTGGCTCATCGATAAACTCATAGGGAGAACTCTCCACATGCGATACATCATGCAGGCCACGTCCCATAAAACGCTTAACCGAAATAATCGTATTTTTAGGATCATCGATGACATGCTCTAAGGCCTCATAACCACCCTGAGTTCGACCGCCTGGTAAATACCGAATCACCGATGGAAATAGTTCCTTGCCATTAATATCGGCTAGAACCTTAGGAAGCGCATCTTTGACAATGGCAACGAGTGAGTTGGTGGTGCCCAGATCAATACCAATAGCGATTCTGCGCTCGTGCGGAGCAAGAGCCATTCCAGGTTCAGCGATTTGCAGTAAAGCCATCGTATTTTTCTATATAAATTTAAGCCAGCTCAGCAATCGCATCATCAAGTTCGATGGCAAATTTATCAATAAAGAGGAGGCCGCGAACGGTCTCGATTGCCTTTTGATAATGCCCCTTCTCGCACTCTTCTTCTAAAAGAGTGACAGCATTTTTGTGAGCTTGACCCACTTCGGCTGCCAAAGTCTCGAGGGTGCTTAAGTCCTCTGCAGACTCATCGAGGGTCTCACGCCATTCCATTTGCTTCATTAGAAATTGAACGGGCATGGCCGTATTGGTTTCTAAATGCGCTTCTACGCCATGTAACTGGCAAAGATATAAGCCTCTTTGGATAGGATCTTTTAATGTGCGATAAGCGGTGTTGGCATAAGTCGCTAATTGCATTGCGACCCGTTGCTCTGCTTCAGTTCCATGAGCGTGACGATCGGGATGAACTTCTTTTTGAATAGCTAAATAGGCTTGGTCCAAAACCAACATATCAAGCTTGAAACGGGGTGTTAGTCCAAAAAAAGTGAAGTAGTTGTCAGACGCGGAAAGATTCGCCACAACCACACTCATCTTTCACATTGGGGTTCTGAAACTTAAACCCTTCATTTAATCCTTCGCGCACAAAATCAAGCTCGGTGCCATCAATATAGGCGAGGCTCTTCGGATCAACAAAGATCTTAATACCGTGGGACTCAAATACTTGATCCTCTGCGACAGCCTCATCCACATACTCTAATTGATAGGCAAGGCCAGAACAACCCGTTGTGCGAACACCCAAGCGCAAGCCACAACCCTTACCGCGTTTTTGCAAACTACGATTTACATGAGTCGCTGCTTTTTCGGTCAGGGTAATCGACATATCAATCTACTTTATTAATTGGAATGCTTGTCTTTGTAATCTTTCACTGCCGCCTTAATAGCATCCTCTGCCAAAATTGAACAGTGGATCTTTACGGGTGGCAAGGAAAGCTCTTGGGCAATCTGCGAGTTCTTAATCTCGAGCGCTTGATCCAAGGTTTTACCCTTTACCCACTCGGTCACCAAGGAGGAAGAGGCAATCGCCGATCCGCAACCATAGGTTTTGAACTTAGCATCTTCAATCACACCTTGATCGTTGACCCGAATTTGCAACTTCATCACGTCACCACATGCGGGTGCGCCGACCATACCGGTACCAATTTGCTCATCGCCCTTGGCAAATGAACCCACATTACGAGGGTTCTCATAATGATCAATTACTTTATCGCTATATGCCATGTCGTTACCTTTTTAATCTCAATACATGAATGATTAATGCGCTGCCCACTGAATCGTGTTTAGGTCAACGCCATCTTTGTACATTTCCCATAAAGGAGAAAGCTCTCGCAATTTGGCAATTTTCTCTTTCACTAAATGAATGGTGAAGTCCACTTCTTCTTCATTGGTAAAACGTCCGATCGTAAAACGAATCGAGCTATGGGCTAACTCATCATTACGTCCAAGTGCACGTAATACATAAGAAGGTTCTAGAGATGCGGATGTGCATGCAGATCCAGAAGAGATCGCAATGTCTTTCAATGCCATCAGCATGGACTCGCCTTCAACATAGTTAAAACTGATATTGAGGTTATGCGCTACACGCTTGTCCATATCACCATTGACATAAACCTCTTCAATGTCTTTTAAACCCGCTAACAAACGATCGCGTAATTTACGAATACGGGCGCTCTCCTCAACCATCTCCACTCGAGCTATCCGAAACGCCTCGCCCATACCAACAATTTGATGGACAGGTAAGGTGCCTGAGCGCATGCCGCGCTCATGACCACCGCCATGGATTTGCGCTTCAATGCGCACCCGGGGTTTGCGGCGAACATACAACGCGCCAATACCCTTAGGTCCATAGGTTTTATGTGCCGAGAAGCTCATCAGATCAACTTTTTGCTTCTCTAAATCAATATCAACTTTACCGGTTGCTTGGGCAGAATCCACATGGAAAATGATTCCACGTGAGCGGCAAAGTTCTCCAATTTTGGGAATATCTTGAATAACGCCGATTTCATTATTGACAAACATGACCGATATCAAAATGGTGTCTGGGCGAATAGCAGCTTCGAGCTGTGCAAAGTCAATTAGGCCGTTATCCAACACATCCAGATACGTGACATCGTAGCCCTCACGCTCAAGTTCACGGCAGGTATCGAGCGTCGCTTTGTGCTCAGTCTTCACAGTAATAATGTGCTTACCCTTCTCTTTATAGAAATGGGCAGCGCCTTTGATCGCTAAATTGATACTCTCTGTCGCACCGCTGGTCCACACGATTTCACGGGGATCAGCATTGACTAGCTTTGCAACTTCCACACGAGCTTCCTCAACCGCTTCTTCGGCAGCCCAACCAAACGCATGACTGCGCGAGGCTGCATTGCCAAACTGCTCCCGCAAATAGGGAAGCATCTTATCGACCACACGCTGATCAATCGGCGTGGTTGCCGAGTAATCCATGTAGACAGGAAAATGCTTCGGGCTATACAGCGAAACGGGTTGAAGGGGAACTTTTTGTGGAGCGTTCATGCTTAGCCTTGTTTGGCGAGGTTAAATACCGAGTTAATGAGAGGTCTCTTAGGAGCTTCTGCCTTCTTAGCGGCGCCAACTGGGTTTAATTTTTTTGTTTTGATGGAGTCAACGCGAACTTTCTTTTCACGCAGATCCTGAATCACTACGCCACGACTCTCTTGCTGCTTGGCTAGATCGCGTAAGCTCACTGAATCAAGGTACTCGACCATCTTGGAGTTCAAATTGGTCCATAAGTCATGCGTCATACAACGACTTTGGGTGCTTTCTTCGTTATTGCAGTTTCCCTTGCCGCCGCACTGGGTCGCATCTAAGGGCTCATCCACGGCCACAATAATATCGGCAACACTGATCTCCTCAGCCTTACGCGCAAGTGTGTAGCCGCCGCCAGGACCGCGGGTGCTCTCAACAATGTTAAAACGGCGTAACTTACCAAAAAGTTGCTCTAAATATGATAGAGAAATCTTTTGGCGCTGACTAATTCCAGCCAGCGTTACAGGACCATGGGTTTCACGCAACGCCAAATCAATCATTGCGGTTACTGCAAATCGACCTTTAGTAGTAAGTCTCATAGATCACCTCGGTTGTGGGTTGTTATGGACAACAACTGTCAGCAGGGTAATACCTGACAATTGCGGTCAAGTTTAACATATTCCCGACTATTTTTATCGGGAATAAACCTTAGGATGAATAAGGGTAAGGGGTTGTTAAGTCTAGGGCAAAAGCAAGCCCAGAGGCCCTTAGAGGGAGTCTTTGGCTAAAGCACCAAAGGCGAGTTCCTTAATTTTCGCAATTTGGTCTCGAGTGGCTGCCGCTTTCTCAAATTCCAGATTTTTGGCCTCTGCCATCATTTGCTTCTCAAGGCGACCAATTTCTTTGGCGAGCTCCTTCTCGCTCATGCTTTCGTAATGAGCACGATTTTGAGCAACTTGCATCTCACCGCGCTTCTCTTGTATGTCATACACCCCATCAATAATGTCTTTAATCCGCTTGCGAACCCCCTTGGGCTCAATGCCGTGTTCGAGATTAAAGGCAACTTGCTTGGTTCTGCGGCGCTCGGTCTCACCCATGGCGCGCTTCATCGAGTCGGTGATTCGGTCGGCATACAAAATCGCTTTGCCGTTGACATTTCGGGCAGCGCGCCCAATCGTTTGAATCAAACTGCGTTCAGCCCGCAAGAAGCCCTCTTTGTCAGCATCCAAAATAGCAACTAAAGACACTTCCGGAATATCGAGACCCTCGCGTAATAAGTTAATGCCAACCAACACATCAAACACCCCGAGTCGCAAATCACGAATGATCTCAACGCGTTCAACCGTATCAATGTCCGAGTGTACATACCGGACCTTCACCCCATTATCCGAGAGATACTCGGTTAATTGCTCGGCCATGCGCTTGGTTAAAACCGTTACCAAAACCCGTTCACTCACCTTCACTCGTTCGTGGATTTGATTCAGAAGATCATCGACCTGAGTGCTCGCTGGCAATACCTCAATGGCAGGGTCCACTAAACCCGTAGGGCGGACCAATTGCTCGACCACCTGCCCCGTTTTTTGGTTCTCATAATCGGCTGGGGTTGCTGACACAAATATGGCTTGGCGCATTTTGGTCTCAAATTCAGGGAACTTCAGTGGCCGATTATCCATTGCGGATGGCAAACGAAATCCATATTCAACCAAGGTGTGTTTGCGCGAGCGATCTCCGTTATACATGCCATTGAGCTGTCCAATCAAGACGTGGCTCTCATCCAAAAACATCAGGGCATCGGGTGGTAAATAATCAACCAAGGTGGGTGGCGCCTCACCCGGTTTTGCACCGGATAAATGCCGTGAATAATTCTCAATTCCTTTACAAAAGCCTAGCTCGGAGAGCATCTCTAGATCAAAGCGAGTGCGCTGCTCTAGGCGCTGCGCCTCTACTAATTTAGAGCCTTTGACAAACTCATCAAGGCGTTCGCGCAACTCAATCTTAATAGTCTCAATCGCTCGTAGAATCGTTTCACGAGGGGTTACATAGTGAGAACTGGGGTAAACCGTGAAGCGAGGTAACTTCTGTTTAATCTTACCGGTTAGTGGATCAAAGAAATGCAAGGACTCTACTTGATCATCAAATAGCTCGACCCGAATGGCTAATTCATTATGCTCGGCCGGAAAGATATCAATCGTGTCGCCCCGAACTCGAAAGATACCCCGATGAAAATCAAGTTCATTACGCTCGTATTGCATCGAAATTAAACGTGTGACGACATCACGCTGCGTCAACTTGTCGCCGGGCCTAAGTGTTAAGACCATGCTGTGATAGTCACCTGGGTTACCGATACCGTAGATCGCCGAGACCGTTGCCACAATCACCACATCGCGACGCTCCAATAAGCTCTTAGTAGCAGATAAACGCATTTGCTCGATGTGTTCATTGATCGAAGAGTCTTTCTCAATAAATAGGTCGCGCGTCGGGACGTAAGCTTCGGGCTGGTAGTAGTCGTAATAACTCACGAAGTACTCCACTGCATTGCGGGGGAAAAACTCCCTAAACTCCGAGTACAACTGTGCGGCTAATGTTTTGTTAGGTGCAAACACGATGGCGGGTCGGCCCATTCGCGCAATCACATTAGCCATGGTGAAGGTCTTCCCAGAGCCCGTCACCCCCAAAAGGGTCTGAAACGATAAGCCATCATCAATACCCGCACACAACTGATCAATCGCTGCGGGCTGATCACCCGCTGGAGGAAAGGGTTGATACAACTGATAGGGGGAGTCTGGGAAACGTATAAATTGAGACTCAATAAGGGGAGGGTCTTGTATACCCCGATTAAGGATGGCGCCCTCTTCCTTGGCTGTTTTTTTTGAACCAGCCACAGCCGTTTTATTTTTAGGGCTGGCATTGGCTAATTTTGGGGTGGGCTTACTCATCTCGGCTATCATTTATAGCTGTGAACTTAATCGCACAGCAAATTTCCAACAATCGTTAATTTTGCCGTTTTTATTCCAATTGCACCAATCATTCCTAAGAACCTGATTTACAACAAATAAACTAAATTCAATAAAAATGAACCTGTTTGCTTCCGTCCAATTAGCCCCTAAAGACCCTATTTTTGGCCTCACTGAAGCCTACACTGCCGATCAGCGCCCAGGTAAAGTGAATTTAGGAGTTGGTGTCTATTACACCGACGACGGTAAGGTGCCCTTACTAAAGGCGGTATTGGCAGCAGAACAAGAGGTGGTTGCCAAACAATCGCCCCGCGCCTACATTCCGATCGAAGGTCCAAATCCCTATAACTCAGCTGTGCAAAACCTTCTGTTTGGTGCAGACTCCCCCCTGATTAAAGAGGGCCGTGTAGTGACTGCAGAGTGTCTGGGCGGAACTGGGGCGCTGCGCGTAGGCGGTGACTTTGTGAAACGTCTTGATACTGGTGCACCGGCTGCGATCAGCGCGCCGAGTTGGGAAAACCATCGAGGTATTTTTGAGTCTGCCGGCTATCAGGTCTTGGAGTACACCTACTTTGACCCCAAGACCCGCGGTGTTGATTTTGATGGCATGGTTAAATCTTTAGAGTCCTTTCCCGCAAAAACATTAGTGATTCTGCATGCCTGCTGTCATAACCCAACCGGCGCTGATCTCACAGCAGAGCAATGGAAAAAAATTATTTCTATTTGCCAAACTCGACAGTTAATTCCTTTTCTTGATATTGCCTATCAAGGTTTTGCTAGCGGTATTGAGCAAGATGGCGCTGCAGTTCGCATGTTTGCGGACTCCGGAATGTCTTTCTTCGTGTCTAGCTCATTCTCAAAATCATTCTCACTCTATGGTGAACGTGTTGGCGCACTTTCGATCGTTACCCAAAGCAAGGAAGAATCTACTCGGGTGTTATCACAGCTAAAGCGTGTCATTCGTACCAATTACTCTAATCCGCCGACTCATGGGGCCGCCATTGTGGCGACTGTTCTGAACTCCCCTACGTTACGGCAGATGTGGGAAGACGAACTCGCAGAGATGCGTGAGCGCATTAAAGCCATGCGCCATGGCCTCAACCAAAAATTAGCGGCTTCTGGTGTGCAACAGGATTTCTCATTTATTGAAGCCCAGCGTGGCATGTTTTCCTATTCCGGCCTCACTGCTGACCAAGTTGCCAAACTACAAGAGCAAGACGGTATCTACGCACTTTCGACTGGGCGCATCTGTGTGGCAGCCTTGAACACCAAAAATTTAGATCGGGTTGCACAGGCTATCGCTCGGGTTCTCGTGTCAAAATAGGGGTTTTGCTGTATCTGGAGGGTAATCAATGCTTTATCAAATATACGATTTTCAGAAAGCGCTGTTACAACCCCTAACATCTTGGGCTAAAACCACCTCTGAGACTTTCATCAACCCAGCAAACCCTTTATCCTTGTTGCCAGGCGCAGAACGCTTTGCAGCTAGCTACGAACTCTTACACCGTCTGGGTAAGGATTACAAAAAACCCGAGTTTGGAATACGCAGCGTCAAAGCCCACGGCAAAGATGTAGTGGTTCAAGAGATCACAGCCCTTTCGAAGCCATTTTGTAACCTCGTTCGCTTCAAGCGCTTCTCTGATGATGTCGAAGTCATCACCAAAATGAAGCAAGATCCGATTGTGTTAATTGTTGCCCCTCTCTCGGGTCATCATTCCACTTTATTACGCGATACTGTGCGCACAATGTTGCAAGACCACAAGGTCTATATCACTGACTGGGTGGATGCGCGGATGGTTCCAAATGACCAAGGGGTGTTTGGATTAAGTGACTATGTTAATTACATTGAAGATTTCATTCGCTTGATTGGCGCTAATAATCTTCATGTGATTTCAGTATGCCAACCTACCGTACCGGTGCTGGGAGCAGTTTCCTTAATGGCTTCACGGGGCGAGGCAACTCCTAAATCACTAATCATGATGGGCGGCCCGATTGATGCCCGCAAACATCCTACAGCCGTCAACTCCTTGGCCACAAATAAATCGATTCAATGGTTTGAAGCCAATACGATACATAACGTTCCGCCACCCCATCCTGGCGTGGGTCGCCGTGTTTATCCTGGCTTCTTACAGCACCTTGGTTTTATTGCTATGAACCCCAGCAATCATATGCAGTCTCATTGGGATTTCTTCCAAAACTTAGTACGGGGTGATGAGCAAGATGCCAAAGCGCATATTCGTTTCTATGATGAGTACAACGCTGTGCTTGACATGGATGCTCATTACTATCTGGACACCATCAGAACTGTATTCCAAGAGTGCGCATTACCCAATGGCACTTGGATGGTGAATGACGAACTTGTGAAACCGCACGATATTCAACAATCTGCCCTACTCACCATTGAGGGTGAAATGGATGACATTTCTGGAAGCGGGCAAACCCGCGCTGCTCACAAACTCTGCAAAGGGATAGATGAGTCAAAGAAGCAGCATTACGAGGTAAGCGGCGCTGGGCACTATGGCATCTTTTCTGGAAGACGCTGGCGTAATAAGGTGTATCCGCAGATACAGAGCTTTATACGCGCTCACCATGCTAACAGTCCAAATAATCAAGACCCAAATTAAGTCAGTTTCTATCGAAGTCAATGCGCTCTACCAAGCTAGCTGACTTATTAGAGGACACATTACCTCAAACGCAGTGCACGAAGTGTGGCTATCCAGATTGCCGAGCTTATGCCGAAGCAATGGCCAATGGCGAACTTCCTAATCGCTGTCCTCCAGGCGGGCAAGAGGGCATCATTCGGCTCAGCCAGATTTTAGAGTTCAAGCTCAATGAAAAAACGAAGCAGATTAATCCAGAATGTGGCATCGAACGTCCCAGACCGGTTGCTTTGATTGACCCCAAAGCATGTATTGGTTGCACCCTATGTATCCAAGCATGCCCAGTTGATGCGATCGTGGGCGCTTCTAAACAAATGCATACGGTCCTACCAGAATGGTGTACTGGTTGCGATCTATGTGTTGCTCCTTGCCCTGTGGACTGTATCACCATGATCAACACCACAAATGATCAAACAGGGTGGGATGCATGGTCTAGCTCTCAAGCAGATCTTGCGAGAGCGCGTTACCAAACGCACCAAGAACGGCTAGAACGTGAAGAGCGCGATAATGAGTTGCGTCTTGCTAAGAAGGCAAAGGCAAAACTCGCAGCGCTGGACGAGAGTCAAGCCGGCTCCCAAACCGAACTAGATGAGATTGAGCGTAAGCGCGCCATCATTGCTGCCGCTATAGCGCGCGTCAAACATTCAAACTAATAGTCTTTCTATGAATGCCGAACAACGCATTGCTTTTTTTGAACAGCTAAAAGCCAATAACCCAAAACCGAGTACCGAACTGGAATACAGCTCCCCATTTGAGCTATTAACAGCCGTTCTTTTATCCGCACAAGCGACCGATATCTCCGTAAACAAAGGGACACGACGGCTCTTCCCAATAGCGAATACCCCAGCAGCCCTTCTGGCTCTTGGAGAGGCAGGTGTTCGACCTTATATTCAACATATTGGCCTGTATAAAACTAAGGGGCGGCATCTACAAGAAACCTGTCGCATATTAATGAAGCAGCATGGTGGTGAAGTTCCTAAAAAACGAGAAGATCTAGAGGCTCTTCCGGGAGTTGGTCGTAAAACCGCTAATGTAATTCTAAATACCGCATTTGGTGAGGCCACCATTGCTGTCGATACTCATATTTTTAGAGTCTCTAACCGGACAGGTTTAGCGCCAGGCAAGAATGTAATGGAGGTTGAAAAGAAATTAATGAAACGTGTTCCGCAAGAATTTTTACACGATGCCCATCATTGGCTGATTTTGCATGGTCGCTATATCTGCAAAGCCCGCAATCCCGATTGTGCACATTGCGCCGTTGAGCCCCTTTGTTCGTATAAACAGAAAACTGGCACTGGAAAAGTACGTGGCCCTATTTAATCCATCCCGTGAGGAGGTCCGAGAATTCTTTTGCTCAACCTGGCAAAAGCATCAAGATGGGCATGTTTTAACTCCACTAGAGATGATTGCCAGTCAGTGGATGGAGCAGCATCCAGAGTTTCATAAAATCTTGAGTGATCCATCAAGCGCCCTCGAGCAAGAATTTACCCCCGAGAAAGGAATGACAAACCCCTTTCTTCATCTTTCCATGCATCTATCCATTAGCGAACAGATTTCGATTGATCAACCACCAGGCATTCGGCATATTGCAAATACATTGAGTAGGAAATTGGATTCTGAACACGAAGCACAACATCAAATTATGGAGTGCCTAGGGCAAGTTTTGTGGCAGGCACAACGTGACGCTAGCGCACTCGACATAAAAAATTATTTAGAATCTTTACAGAAATTACTCTAAGCTAAATCTGCTATACCGGAGCGTATAGCATCAGGCAAACTTTTAGCAGCCTCTCGTCTTGCTTTTCTGATGCTCTCAGACAGCTCTCGTTGTTTGCTTGACCAAATGGATCCTGGGAAAAATGGATCATCTACAAAACGAGGTATTACATGCCAATGCAGATGAGGTACTTGGTTACCTAACGAAGCAATATTGATCTTCTGAGCATGCATCACTCGACGAACCGCAAACTCGGTAACATCCACCAAGGCCATCAAAATCTCTCGCTCTACTTGTGAGAGATCACTCATTTCTGCAACATGTCGATTCCAAATAATACGGCAATACCCTGGAAGGTCGGGATCATCAATCAAGACAACGCGCGCATCATCCCCGCGCCATATTAGTTGGCCGCCATCCTCCTTACATAAAATGCAATCAGCGCTCATGCTTTTAATGTAAAACAAAAAAGCACTTAAGTCATCCTTTTGGAATAATTTAAGTGCTTCCCTTACTGCCCGCCTATTCGCCGGATTGGCGAGTGATGGCTTTAGTGAAACTGCTCTTCTTCGGTAGATCCGGTTAATGCCGTTACCGATGACTTACCGCCCTGAATAACAGTGGTTACATCATCAAAGTAACCTGTGCCAACCTCTTGCTGATGCGATACAAAGCTATAGCCTCGATCGCGCGCTGCAAACTCGGGTTCTTGTACTTTCTCAACATAAGCGGTCATACCGCGCTTGACGTAATCTTGTGAGAGGTCAAACATGTTGTACCACATGGAATGAATGCCCGCCAAGGTAATGAACTGATACTTATAGCCCATTGCACCAAGCTCACGTTGGAACTTGGCAATCGTGGTGTCATCCAGATTTTTCTTCCAGTTAAACGATGGCGAACAGTTATATGCCAACATCTTACCGGGGAACTTCTCCCGAATTGCTTCTGCAAATTTCTTGGCAAACTCGAGATCAGGCGTACCCGTTTCGCACCACACCATATCGGCGTATTGGGCATAAGCTAAACCACGCGAGATAGCTTGCCCTAATCCTTTGCGGGTCTTATAAAAGCCCTCTGGGGTACGCTCACCGGTTAAGAATGGCTTGTCATTCTCATCATAATCAGAGGTGATTAAATCAGCAGCCTCCGCATCCGTTCTTGCCAAGATGATCGTTGGCACGCCCATAACGTCTGCTGCTAGACGAGCTGCAATCAATTTTTGTACGGACTCTTGGCTTGGTAATAAGACCTTGCCGCCAAGATGACCACACTTTTTTACAGAAGACAATTGATCTTCAAAGTGGACGCCTGCAGCACCATTTTTAATTAATGCTTTACTGAGCTCGTAAGCATTTAATACACCACCGAATCCAGCTTCTGCATCAGCCACAATCGGCGCAAAGTAATCAATGTATCCAGGATCGCCTGGGTTAATACCTTTAGACCACTGAATTTGATCGGCTCGCTCAAAAGTGTTATTGATCCTCTCCACAACCTTAGGGACAGAATCCACTGGATACAAAGATTGGTCTGGATACATCGCCGCATAACTATTGTTATCAGCGGCCACTTGCCATCCCGATAAATAAATGGCTTTTACACCGGCCTTAACTTGTTGCATTGCCTGTCCACCAGTTAATGCGCCGAGGCAGTTTACATATGCCTCATTATTGACAAGATTCCATAACTTATCGGCGCCTTGTCGTGCAAGGGTGTACTCGGGTCGCACTGAGCCACGCAAGCGCACCACATCCTCTGCGCTATAGCCACGCTTGATACCCTGCCAACGTGGATTGGTATCCCAATCCTTTTGTATTGTTGCTGCCTCTGCCTTGCGGGTCACCATATCGCTCTCCTTCTATCAAGATAAAAACTCTTAAGAATTGAACATTTGTTCGTATCAACTCTTATGTCTTATATAAGAGTTTAGAGAGGAATATGAAGACTGAGTCTATTTGTAAGAAGTGAAACAAATAAATATTATTCATTTAAATCAATTAGTTGTATTCTTATTATCACAATACGAAAACAATGATTAGAGAATGAAAAAGGTTTATGAGGTATGGTTTTGAGTGGTTTTATCTTGTGGAATCAATATTTCACAATACGGAAAGAAATGCTGTGGCCAAATCTACAGTATTTCGCCCTAGACAGGATGCACTTAAGCAGGAGCCTTGCTTGGGATATTGCTGGCCACCTTAAATGCCGTGAAGATGATGAGGCATTGAATAAAGGCAACGCCTAAAAAGAGCCAGTTCGGTTGGCCTGCATCAAGCAAGATTCCAAAGGCTAAGGGGCCGACTGATGCGCCGAGATCAATGCCGGAATAAACAATGCCATATACACGTCCGGAGGCACCCTGCGGCGTTGCCGAACGAATCATTAAATCACGTGAGGGGGCGGCAACTCCAAGACCAATGCCAATAACTACAAATAGACTAGGTATGAACGCAGCGGGTGCAAACTCCGTACCAATGATGACAGCCATGAAGGCGCTAATCATTAAACAAATAACCACGGTACGCTCTGGCGAAGCTAGCTTACTAGCAATATACCCTCCTAAAATCATACCCCCCGCACTACCTAGGGCCAATAGGGTGAGGAAGAAATTACCTGATGCCACTGAAATATCGTATATCTTTAAAAGAGCACTGGGAGCAAACGATTGAATGCCAGCCATTGCTACCATGCTTAAGAAGAAAAATATCCAGCACAACCAAACAGCCGGCAATTTTAGGAAATCAAATGTACCTATGGGAGTGTGATTGGGATCGTTCTTACGTGCATTAGCTAGATTGGATTCATGGCGGGCCTTGGCGTCATCGGTTAAAAGTTCACGATTAATCCAAAGGAAGAATAAAACCACAAATGCCAGAATGGCAGCGGCCATCATGGCCGTACGCCAGTTTGCTAGCTCTGCAATCGCTACCATAAAGACTGGGGCAAAGGCCCAACCAAGATAACCCGTTACACCATGGAAGGAATACGCATACGGCAAACGCTTGGGCGAGATCTTATGGTTCATGAGGGTGTAATCCACGGGATGGAAAACACCATTACCGCAACCCTTCAAGACCGCCCCAATCACTAAACCAACATAACTCGAGCTCACTGCATAGGTCAATGCGGACATAGCTAATAAGCCAACGCCAGCAAATAAAACTGGGCGAGCGCCCTTGTGATCTACCAAAAATCCTGAGGAGGCCTGCACAACGCAGGAGACCACAAAGAAGATGGTCATCAACAATCCAAGCTCTGCGTATGAAAGAGCGAACTCGATTTTTAGCCAAGGAAAGAGTGGTGGCAATACGAGGTGATAAAAATGCGAGGTACCATGCGCTAGGCTGATTAGGCCTATCGTCCGATTGTCACTGGGGTTCAAGCTACCTTGAGCTACCGACATGGCACTAGTTTAGCGCCAGTCGGGAATTACTCCAGAAAAGAACTAATGTACTAAGCGGGAGAAGCTAAAGTCGCCCTGCTTATCCACATCGACCGGTATGACATCCTGCGGCCCAAACTTACCCTCCAAGATCATCTTGGAAACGGGGTTCTCAATATGCTGTTGAATCGCACGCTTTAATGGTCTAGCTCCATATACGGGATCAAAGCCTACTTCGGCGATCTTACTCAACGCCGCATCACTGACATCAAGTTGCATATCAATGCGAGCCAAACGTTCAGACAAGTTTTGTAACAAGATCTTTGCGATGGCCGCAATGTTCTTTTGATCCAAGCCATGGAAAACCACAATCTCATCCACCCGATTTAAAAACTCTGGGCGGAAATGATTCTTTAGCTCTCCAAAGACAGCATCCTTGACTTCAGATTGATTCTTACCGGTCATCGACTGAATTAAATGCGAACCAATATTACTGGTCATAACGATCACTGTGTTTTTAAAGTCGACCGTACGGCCCTGGCCATCAGTTAATCTGCCATCATCTAGCACTTGTAAAAGAACATTGAAAACATCAGGGTGGGCTTTCTCAATCTCATCAAACAAAATAACGCTATAGGGCTTGCGCCTTACTTGCTCTGTGAGATAACCGCCCTCTTCATAGCCAACATAACCCGGGGGCGCCCCAATCAGGCGAGCCACGCTATGCTTTTCCATAAACTCGCTCATATCAATCCGAATCAAGCGATCATCGCTATCAAACAGAAATTCGGCAAGGGCTTTACATAACTCAGTCTTGCCAACACCGGTTGGTCCCAAGAACATAAACGAACCATAAGGCTTGTTTTCTTCAGAGAGTCCGGCGCGCGAGCGACGAATCGCATCCGACACTGCACGAATTGCTTCGTCTTGACCAATCACTCGCTCGTGCAAGTGGTCCTCCATCTTCAATAATTTATCGCGCTCTCCTTGCATCATTTTGGATACAGGAATACCCGTTGCCCGCGAGACCACTTCAGCAATCTCCTCCGCGCCCACTTGGGTACGTAATAGTCTAGGGCGATGACCATCCTTGTTGTGGGCTTTCGCTTCAGCGGCAGCAGCTGACTTTAACTTCGCCTCTAGTTCAGGTAACTTGCCATATTGAAGTTCTGCCACCTTCTCAAGCTTACCCTCGCGCTGCAGTTTAGTAATCTCTGCCTTTACTCGCTCAATCTCTTCTTTGACCGATGCGGCACCCAGAGCCGCGCCCTTTTCTGCTTTCCAGATTTCTTCTAGATCAGCATACTCTGCACCTAAGCGCTTGATTTCTTCCTCAATTAACTCAAGGCGTTTTTTAGAAGCGTCATCCTTTTCTTTCTTGACTGCTTCGCGCTCAATCTTGAGCTGAATCAGACGACGATCTAATTTATCCATCACCTCGGGTTTGGAGTCAATCTCCATCTTGATGCGTGATCCAGCCTCATCAATTAGATCAATAGCCTTATCTGGCAAAAAACGATCTGTGATGTAGCGATGTGATAGCTCGGCTGCAGCCACAATCGCTGGATCTGTAATTTCAATACCGTGATGCAGCTCATATTTTTCTTGCAGACCACGTAAGATGGCAATCGTTGCCTCAACGCTGGGCTCATCAACCATGACCTTTTGGAAACGACGTTCCAATGCAGCATCTTTCTCAATGTATTTACGATATTCATCTAAGGTAGTTGCGCCAATACAGTGGAGCTCTCCACGAGCTAAAGCGGGCTTAAGCATATTGCCGGCATCCATTGCGCCATCCGCCTTACCGGCACCCACCATCGTATGAATCTCATCGATAAAGATAATGGTGCGACCTGCATCCTTGGCAATGTCGTTCAAGACTGCCTTCAGACGTTCCTCAAACTCACCACGATATTTAGCACCAGCGAGCAACAAGGCCATATCAAGAACTAAAACACGCTTATCTTTTAGTGTTTCTGGAACTTCGCCGTTCACAATACGTTGCGCCAGACCTTCCACAATGGCCGTTTTACCAACTCCTGGCTCCCCAATTAAAACTGGGTTATTTTTGGTTCGGCGTTGCAGAATCTGTATCGTGCGACGAATTTCATCATCTCGCCCAATGACAGGATCTAGTTTGCCCAAGCGGGCACGCTCAGTGAGATCCAGTGTGTATTTTTTTAGAGCCTCGCGCTGACCTTCCGCATCTGCTGAGTTCACAGCCTCACCGCCCCGAACTAAATCAATGGCTGCCTCAAGTGCTTTGCGACTTAAGCCATTCTCACGCGCAGCCTTACCCAGCTCGCCCTTATCGTCAGCCAAAACCAGCAAGAAGAGTTCGCCCGCAATGTATTGATCGCCACGCTTGCTAGCCTCTTTTTCTGTCTGATTAAGCCAGCCGAGTAGTGTGCGCCCTATTTGCACATCACCGCCAGTCCCTTGCACTTGAGGTAATTTATTAATCATTGCCTCGGCAAGCTTCTCAAGCCCAGTGACGTTTACCCCGGCCCGAGTTAAGAGGCTACGGGTACCGCCATCTTGCTGCCGTAACATCGCTAACAGCAAATGTTCTGGCTCAATGAACTGGTTATCTTTAGCTAAAGCAAGGCTTTGGGCATCTCCTAGCGCCTCCTGAAACTTCGTCGTTAATTTATCTATGCGCATGATTTATCTCAATTTATTTGCAAAATTACTAATCTACCTAGAATATGGGGATGAATAGCATATATTCAAGTATTCACTTGATTTAAAACAAATTATGGCTTGGTTTCTTTATCTTCTCGAATGCAGTGATGGCAGTTTCTATGCTGGTATTACCAACCGCCTGCCAGAGCGGATTGACGCTCATAACTCTGGTCTTGGGGCACGTTATACCCGCGGCAGGGGTCCGGTCAAACTTCTCGCCAGCAAGGAATATTTGGATCGCTCAAGCGCCTCCAAAGCAGAGGCTCTGATTAAACGAATGCCGCGTCACAAAAAACTGGATTTCTTTGATTAACCCTAATGGCACCGGATTACTTTTTAGCCCAACGCTCCATCGCTTGATCGTCCGAGACCCTCGCGTCAACCCAGCGAGCTCCTTGTGGCGTATCCTCTTTCTTCCAAAAGGGGGCTAATGTTTTTAGATAATCCATGATGAACTCACAGGCTGCAAATGCCTCGCCCCGATGCGCGCTCGTAACCGCCACCAACACAATTTGATCCAAGGGTATCAAAGGGCCCACTCGATGAATTACCAAAGCATCCTTTAGGTCCCAGCGCTTCTTTGCTTCATCAACAATATCGTGCAGGGCTTTTTCGGTCATGCCCGGATAGTGCTCCAGGGTCATGGCTTTTACTTGACTACCTTCATTGAGGTCGCGAACAGTTCCAATAAAAATAGCAACTGCCCCGATTTGCGGCTCATCCTTACGCAAAAGAGCAATCTCTTGCGTTAGATCAAAGTCATGTTCTTGGATTCGAACTGGCATCTTAGCCCCCGGTAACTGGAGGAAAGAAAGCGACTTCAGCATCCTCTATCAAGGTCGCATCAGCGCTCACCATTTGTTGATTGAGAGCACAGCGCAAGACCTTATCCTTGGCCAAGGTCTCAGCCCACGGATGACCCCGTGCAATGAGATGGGTACGCAGATCATCAATGGTCTTAATATGTTCTGGTAGATCAATATCCTCGTGCGCAAGACCGAGTGATTCTCGAATAGAGGCAAAAAAACGTAGGTGTAGCTTCATCTTTGCTTAATTAACTTAGAAGTCCACTAAAAGGGATATAGCGCACCATATCACCTTTTTTAAATCCCTGACCAGCAGGACAATCCAGCAAACCATCGCCCCAAGCAGCACTGGTTAAGACCCCGGAGCTTTGGTTGGGGAACAAATCTAAGCCACCTTGTGCATTGATCTTCACCCGCAAGAACTCATTGCGTCGATCCGGTTTTAACCAATCAAAATCAGCTCTCATTAAATATGAAGGTGATGAAAGATCTGAGCGGCCTTGTAGTTTTAAGATAAACGGCCGTACAAACAGCAGGAAGGTTACAAAACTCGATACGGGATTTCCTGGTAATCCAATAAACCAAGTCTCCTGATCGCTCTGTTGCTGTTTACGAACTGCTCCAAAAGCCAGCGGCTTACCGGGTTTAATCGCAATCTGCCAGAGATCTAAACGACCTTCTGCATTCACTGCAGGCTTAATATGATCCTCTTCGCCTACTGAGACCCCTCCTGAAGTAATGATCAAATCATGATTGGTACTGGCAGTACGCAAAGCTGCGCGGGTTGCATCGAGGCGATCGGGGACAATTCCGTAATCCGTCGCCTCACAACCCAAACTCCGAATCACTCCTAATAAGGTATCCCGATTGGAGTTATAAATACCGCCTGGTTTTAATGGCTCGCCGGGTAAAGAGAGTTCGTCTCCAGTAAAAAAGGCAGCGACCCGTACTTTGCGTTTTACTGGTAATTGTGCATAACCGGCCGAGGCAGCAACGCCTAACTGCTGAGGTCTCAGTAAGCTTCCAGCTGTTAAAGCAAGCTTGCCCGCGGTCAAATCCTCGCCGCGTCGACGAATCCACTGACCAGCATTTGGAACGCTATTGATTTGTACTAATTCGTTTTGATCTTGAACGATGCAATCTTCTTGCATCACCACTGCATCGGCTCCCTGAGGAATAGGTGCGCCTGTAAAAATTCGGGCAATGGTCCCTGTCTCCAGGCTTTGTCCTACCGATCCAGCAGGAATACGCTGGGCCATCCGTAGCACGGTTCCAACCTGTTTAATTTCCGAAGAACGCACCGCATAGCCATCCATAGAGGTGTTATCCAATGGAGGAACATCAACCTGGCTAGCGATATCCTTCGCGAGGACACGCCCTAAGGCTGCCTGCGTTGGAACCGTTTCTTCCTCGTTGACAGGACTTGCATTTTTTAATAAATGGGCAAGGGCCTCTACCGCACTGAGCATTGGTGGCTTACTTGGAGTGGATTGCATCGTACTTAAATTTATTAAATGACGTGTTGTTCAATAAACTGCTTTATCTGCATCGTATCGGCTGGCATGTTCATAACCCGTTGTGGCTTTGTCTTAATGTCTTTGAAAGCACTGGGGCACTCAGCAGGACGTCCCAAGGCTTCCTGAATGGTCTCTTCAAATTTAATAGGCAAGGCCGTTTCTAAAACGAGCATCGGCACATCCTTTTGCAAATAATGTCTGGCCACCTGAACACCATCTGCTGTATGCGTATCAATCATGACCCCATATTGCTGATCAATCTGACGAATGGTTTCTAAACGGTTTTGATGTGTACTCCGACCCGAGACAAAACCAAATTGCTGAATCCTTTGAAAAGCCACATCCTTCGACAAATCAAAGCCGCCCTCAGTCTCTACTTGCTTAAATAGCTGGGCGGTCCTCGCACCATCCTGCCCGAGCAGGTCAAATACAAATCGTTCAAAATTACTCGCCTTGGAGATATCCATCGATGGGCTGGAGGTATGTAAAGTCTCGGCAGATTTACGAGCGCGGTAGATACCGGTCTTAAAGAACTCATCGAGCACATCATTTTCATTGGTAGCAACTACTAATCGCTCAATGGGTAAGCCCATCATCCGTGCAATGTGGCCGGCGCAGACATTGCCAAAGTTTCCTGAGGGTACAGCAAAGGAGACCTTCTCGGCGCTTGATTGGGTAGCTAGGAGATATCCTTGAAAGTAATAAACCACTTGAGCCAGTACGCGACCCCAATTAATCGAGTTCACTGTGCCGATACGGTATTTGGCTTTAAACACCAAATCATTGCTTACTGCCTTCACGATATCTTGGCAATCGTCAAATACACCTTCAACAGCCAAGTTGAATATATTGGGGTCTTGCAAGGAATACATTTGTGCAGACTGAAATGGGCTCATCTTGCCGCGTGGGGAGAGCATAAATACTTTTATGCCATGCTTGCCCCGCATTGCATACTCTGCGGCACTGCCTGTGTCACCCGAAGTGGCCCCCAAAATATTTAGGTCTTGATTGGCGCGCTTTAGAGCGTACTCAAATAAATTACCCAGCAATTGCATCGCCATATCTTTAAACGCCAAGGTTGGGCCATTGGATAAACAAAGCAGTCCAAGCTTTGTACCCTTCTCTTCGCCTAACCAATGGATGGGGGTGATATCACTCGCCCGATCGCTTGCTCGCCCATTACAGTAAACCTGAGGGGTATAGGTTTTATGCAATAAGGTTTTTAAATCCTCTGCTGGGATGTCATCGCAATAGAGACTCAAAATCTCAAAGGCAAGGTCGGCGTACGATAGACCCCGCCATGAATCGAGTTGCTGTGTTGTTACCAGGGGATACTGATTAGGTAAATACAGTCCGCCATCTGGGGCTAAGCCCCCCAGAAGTATTCCCTGAAACGATTGCACAGGACTGGCACCACGAGTCGACTGATAACGCATATAAGTCTCTCTAATTAGGAGAGGTTTTCAAGGCGAATCTTGATAATCTCGCCGAGCACAGTCTTGAGAGCTTGCATCTCTGTGATTGCTGCCATCATATTTTTTTCTTTGGTCTCGTGGGTCAAAATCACCAGATCCGTTTGGCTCTCACCCTCTGCGGCCTCTTTCTGTAACAGGGCATCAATGGATACCCCATGAGCAGCCAAAATACGTGTTATCTCAGCCAAAACACCAGCCTGGTCTGCCACCGCAAAACGTAAGTAATAACTTGTGGTGACCTCTGCCATTGGCAAAATCGGCGTGTTTTGTAATGCATCGGGCTGAAATGCCAAATGCGGGACCCGATTTTCTGGATCGGCAGTTTGTAGGCGTGTCACATCGACCAAATCTGCGATCACTGCGGATGCAGTTGGCTCAGAGCCAGCGCCTTTACCGTAATACAAAGTAGTGCCAACCGCATCGCCGTGAACTTGAACGGCATTCATCGCACCTTCCACATTAGCCAATAAGCGTTTGGTAGGAATTAAGGTTGGGTGCACACGTAACTCAATACCACTTGGGACCTTCTTGGTAATACCGAGTAACTTAATACGGTACCCCAATTGTTCTGCATATTTAATGTCGATTGCAGAAAGCTTGGTAATTCCTTCCACATGGGCCTTTGCAAATTGCATTGGTACACCAAATGCAATCGCACTCATGATCGTGGCCTTATGGGCAGCGTCAATACCTTCAATATCAAAAGTAGGATCTGCCTCGGCATAGCCCAAGCGCTGAGCCTCTTTTAAGACAGTATTAAAGTCCAAGCCTTTATCGCGCATCTCGGACAAAATAAAGTTAGTAGTGCCATTAATGATGCCCGCAATCCACTCGATTCGGTTAGCACTTAAGCCCTCACGTAATGCTTTAATGATGGGGATGCCACCAGCAACCGCTGCTTCAAAGGCAACCATCACCCCTTTGGCGTGGGCTGCCTTAAAGATCTCATTACCATGAACAGCGATTAAGGCTTTATTCGCAGTGACGACATGCTTGCCGGCAGCAATAGCTTCAAGCACTAGATCCTTGGCAATTCCATACCCACCAATTAACTCAACCACGATATCAATTTCAGGGTTCTGAATCACCTTCCGCGCGTCAGCCACCACCTCAGCCTGACCGTTCACCATTTCTTGGGCACGCTTGGTATCGAGATCGGCAACCATATGAATCCGAATACCGCGGCCAGCGCGGCGTTTAATTTCTTCTTGGTTGCGAGCTAAAACAGTAAATACTCCGCTACCAACGGTTCCGATACCGAGAAGTCCAACTTGAATGGGTTTCATTATGCTTTTGCTGTCGCCGCAGCACCCTTTTTTAATGCGTGTTTATTACGATACCGTTCTAAGAAATGGGCAATACGCTTAATTGCCTCGCGTAAGGTATCTTCATGAGGCAAGAACGTTATCCGGAAATGATCTGGGTGTGGCCAATTAAATCCAGTGCCTTGAACTAACAGCACTTTCTCCTCTTTCAGTAAATCAGCAATAAATTGCTGATCGTCCTTAATGGGGTACATATCTGGATCTAATTTTGGAAACAGATATAAAGCAGCCTTTGGCTTAGTAACCGTTACTCCCGGTATCTCGCTCATCAATTTATACGCAAGATCACGCTGTCTTGCGAGCCGCCCGTCCTTGGCAACCAAGTCATTAATACTTTGATAACCCCCTAATGCGGTCTGAATCGCATATTGTCCAGGTACGTTTGCACATAGACGCATGGAAGACAACATATTGAGCCCTTCAATATAGTCAGCGACCATCGCCTTATCACCCGAGACCACCATCCAGCCAGAGCGATACCCGCACGAACGGTAGTTTTTGGAGAGTCCGTTAAAGGTAATGGTGACGACATCGGTCGAGAGCGATGCTAGAGAAATATGTTTCTCACCATCAAACAACATCTTGTCATAAATCTCATCAACAAACAGAATTAAATTATGTTGACGTGCAACTGCAATCATTTCCAACAAAATGTCTTTGGAATACAAAGCACCCGTTGGATTATTGGGATTGATGACAACAATTGCCTTGGTGCGCGGCGTAATCTTTGAGCGCAGATTATTCATATCAGGCGCCCAGTCTTTAGTTTCATCACACAAGTAATGATGAGGGGTGCCTCCCGATAAAGACACAGCAGCCGTCCATAATGGATAGTCGGGTGCCGGCACGAGCACTTCATCGCCATTATTTAGTAATGCGTTCATGGCCAACACAATTAATTCAGAGGCGCCGTTACCGGTATAAATATCGTCAAGGGTAACGCCCTGAATACCCTTCTCTTGGCAGTACTGCATGATTGCTTTGCGAGCTGCAAAAATACCTTTTGAGTCAGAATAGGCTGAGGCATTACCTAAATTACGAATCATGTCCAACTGAATCTCTTCGGGCGGGTCAAAACCAAATACACCGACGTTCCCAATATTGAGCTTAATAATCTTCTGACCCTCTTCCTCCATGCGCTGAGCAAGCTCCAGAACGGGGCCACGAATGTCATAACAGACATTATTTAGTTTGTCGGACTTTTGGATCGGTTTCACAATGAGGTCTTCTAAATGGTTAAGCTCTTGAAATCTAGGGATAAATTGCTAGCTATAATCCCTTAATTATGACAGAGCCTCGGCGTGAAGTTACATTCTGACCCCCAATCCAGCCTAAATACAATCACAGGCTACGGAATTGGCTATATCGAGGTCAACTCAAAGGTCTATCCACATGCGCTAATTGTCCAACCGGAGGGTGAAATAAGCCCCTGGCCCGTAAGTGCGTTTGCGGATCTATCGTCCGATAATTTAGCCAGCTTATGCGTATTTAAGCCAGAGCTCATCATCATTGGTACGGGTAAGAAACAGCAGTTCTTGAAACCAGAATTAATTAAGCCCCTCATACAAGCCAAAATTGGATTTGAAATGATGGACTCCCAAGCAGCCTGTCGCACGTACAACATTTTGATGAACGAGGGTCGTCAGGTATTGGCAGCCATCATTCTAGATACAAGCAATTTGGTTTAACACGATCTCTCATGAACACTAATCGCCAAATTACGCCCTTAAGCTCCCCAGCACTGTTGCTATTATTTACTTTAGCTACTTTGCTTTGGTTTGGCACACTTGATTACCGTCACCTCATCCCAAGCGATGAGGGTCGCTATGCACAGATGGCTCGTGAAATGATGGTGAGCGGTGACTACATTACGCCTCGCTATAACGACTATAAGTATTTTGAGAAGCCGCCCTTTCACATCTGGATCACTGCAATCACCTTTCAATTATTTGGTTTAGGAGAGTGGCAGGCTCGATTCTGGAGTGGCATCACTAGCTACTTCACTATTCTGTTGGTGGGCTTTACTGCATTTCGTCTGTATGGATCACTCGCAGGCTATCTTGCAGCACTCATCTTATTGGCAAGTCCAATGTGGGTGGTGGGTGGGCACTTTAATGCTCTCGATATGGGACTGTCTGCCTTTTTGAATCTGGCGCTATGTTCATTACTTCTGGCTCAACATAGTTTTAATGAGAATCGTCTGCGCGCAGCGCGACATTGGATGTGGATTTGTTGGTTAGCAATGGGTCTAGCGACCCTCTCAAAAGGCCTCATTGGTGTTGTGATCCCGGGGATGGTGTTATTTGCATACATGATCACTCGCTGGGATTGGCGTATTTTGACTAGGCTTCACATTATTAGCGGCTTAATCATTTTCCTAGCAGTGACTGCGCCTTGGTTTATTGCAGTATCGATACAAAATCCAGAGTTTGCACATTTCTTTTTCATTCATGAGCACTTTGAACGCTTCACAGCTGATGCGCATCGGCGTACTGCGCCCTTTTACTTCTTCTTACCCCTAGTGATAATTGGTTTTCTGCCATGGATGCCTCAGTTCTTCCAATCGGCTTGGCAAACTATCAAGCAGTATCGCCTTGGTCAATTCTCGGCAAGCTGGATGCTCTGGGCATGGTTTGTCATCATCCTGCTTTTCTTTAGCGTGTCACGCTCTAAATTACCGGGGTACATCATGCCGGTATTTCCAGCACTCGCTATCTTGGCAAGCAAATCCATCATTGACTATTTAGAAACCCACCCCAGTCTATCGAATGGCTGGAGAGTGCAAACACTCTTTTTTACAGTTCTGGCAATCGTCGGCTTTTTCTTTCTGTCTGAGGTTGGACGAAACGGTCAACCCGATGAGGTCGAGGCATATCAAGCCTATACTGTTTGGATTACGGTAGCACTTCTATGCTTGTTCAGTTTTAGCCTCTGTGCAGCGCTGCTTGCTAAAAGAAATTCCCTGCTCAGTATTGGATTGTTTGCGTTTGGATTTTTCCTAACAGCAACGATCGCCGGCACCGGTCACGAAACTCTAGGTCGTGCGGTATCTGGCTATGACCTTGCCCAAAAGGTGAAAGGTCAAATACCTAGTGATGCCAAGATATACTCCGTGCGTCTGCTTGACCATACCCTACCATTTTACTTAGAGCGTAATACCATCATGGTGGAATTTACCGATGAGCTGACCTTTGGTTCCAAACAAGAGCCTCATAAATTGGTTCCTTCTTTACAAGAGTTCATCGCCCTCTGGAACCAAGACCCCAAAGCAATCGCAGTCATGATTCCCTCTCAATATGAGGAGCTCAAGCAAATGAATCTTCCCATGGAGGAGCTGGGGAGAGACTCCAGACGAGTAATCGTTAGACACCCTTCGCCAGCTTTGCGACAATAGACGAATGAGTCAAGACACCCTGCCATTTATTCCGTTTACCAAACCCACGATTGATGAGGCGACGATTGCTGCCGTTGCTGATGTTCTTCGCTCAGGTTGGATTACCTCAGGCCCTAAGGTTCTAGAGTTTGAGAATGCTCTCGGAGATTATCTGGGCGGCGCAACTGTGCGCTGTTTTGCAAACGGTACAGCCACCATGAAGATTGCACTTCAGGTTGCCGGAATTGGTCTGGGCGATGAGGTAATTACAACCCCGATTTCTTGGGTAGCCACGTCCAATGTCATTCTGGCCGTTGGCGCAAAGCCAATATTTGTTGATGTTGATCCTCAAACACGTAATCTAGATCTCAATCAAGTAGCTAAGGCTATTAGTAAAAATACAAAAGCTATCATGCCAGTCTACCTAGCAGGCTTGCCGCTTGATGTGGATGCTTTATATGCATTGGCAAATCAACACGGTTTGCGCGTGATTGAAGATGCGGCGCAAGCCTTAGGATCTTCCTGGAATGGAACCCGAATTGGTCATGCAGGTAAACATGATTTAGTCAGTTTTAGTTTTCAGGCAAATAAAAACCTCACCACCATTGAAGGTGGTTGTTTAGTTTTTAATACTGAACGTTTTGGCGAAGACCAAGTACGTCTAGCAGAGAAATTACGATTACAAGGTTTAGTTCGCAGCGGTCCCGACGGGATGGAAGTGGACATCTTGGGCGGTAAAGATAATTTAACCGATATCAATGCCGTGATTGGCTTGCATCAGATCAAACAGTTAGATCAATTTCAGAAGAGGCGTATCGAGTTAGCTAAAGAATATTTCCAGAAAATTACGCAAGCCGGTTTAGCTAACAAAGGCTTAGGTCTGCCCGTAGCTGACTATGAACAGAGTAACTGGCATATGTTTCAGGTTACTTTGCCATTGACTCGCTTGCAACGCTCTCGTGGTGACATGATGACGACCCTGAAAGAGCGTGGCATTGGTACTGGGGTGCATTACCCCATCATTACTGGGTTTGAGCTCTATCGTAAATTAGGCTATCGCCCCGAATCCACCCCCATTGCTGCGGAGATTGGTCGCTCTATCCTGACCATCCCTTTATTCCCCACCATGAGCTCACACGATATTGATCGCGTGGTCGAGGCCCTCACTCAAGTCCTGAACTAATAACGCAAGTCGCTGTTCAGGCAAAATGTAGACATGAACAACTCTCCAATCCAATTTAGCAGTGATGCGCCTCGCCTTAGCGTGGTCATTCCGGTCTACAACGAGGAAGATGGTCTAAATGCTTTGTTTGATCGACTCTATCCCGCGCTTGATCAAATCACTTCTCAATTTGCCCTATCGTATGAAATTGTTTTTGTGAACGATGGAAGCAAAGATCGCTCTGCGGCTATTTTGGCGATGCAGTATGAAAAGCGTCCTGATGTAACTCGTGTAGTTCTGTTTGCTAATAATTTTGGTCAGCATATGGCGATCATGGCTGGCTTTGAATACGCTCGTGGTGAATACGTCATTACGCTAGATGCTGATTTGCAAAATCCTCCGGAAGAAATTAGAAAAATTGTTCGTCAACTAGAGGAGGGGCATGATTATGTTGGCACCATTCGCGAGAATCGCCAAGACTCTTGGTTTCGAAAGAGTGCCTCGCGTGCCATGAATCATCTGCGTGACAAAATGACTCGGATCACCATGACCGATCAGGGTTGCATGATGCGGGGTTACCATCGTCGCATTGTTCATTTGGTATCACAGTGCGAGGAAGCTAATACATTTATTCCTGCGCTCGCCTACACCTTTGCAAATAAGCCGATTGAGATCTCTGTTAAACACGAAGAACGTTTTGCAGGGGAATCTAAATATAGCTTGTATCAACTCATCCGGCTTAATTTTGATTTGGTCACTGGTTTCTCGGTGATGCCACTCCAGATTTTTTCTATCCTTGGGATGTTGTTGGCTGGAGCGGCAGGCTCTCTATTTTTATTACTCTTGATTCGGCGCTTTGTATTAGGCGCTGAGGTCGAGGGTGTCTTTACCCTGTTTGCGCTTACTTTCTTCCTTATTGGGGTCATGCTCTTTGGGCTTGGACTGCTTGGTGAGTACATTGGTCGCATCTATCAACAAGTTCGGCAACGGCCACGCTACATGGTCAGCGCCGTTCTAGAGCAAGCAAAATCCTAGATTCTTGAATCAAGTCAATAAACATGCAGTTGTTTTTGCCTACCACGATGTGGGCGTGTACTGCTTGCAGGCTCTGCTCGATGCGGGGATGCATATCGATCTAGTCATTACGCACGATGATGACCCCAATGAAAATATTTGGTTTGGCAGTGTTGCCAAGCTATGCCAAGAGAATCATATTCCCCATGAAATAGTAGAACGCGATCAATTACTAAAACTTTTACCCCGACTTCTAACGCTATCACCAGACTATATTTTTTCCTTCTATTACCGTTTCATGATTCCGGCAGAGTTATTGAAAGTGCCCAAGCTTGCAGCGCTGAATATGCACGGCTCTCTATTACCAAAGTATCGTGGGCGCGCCCCCGTTAATTGGGCTGTTTTGCATGGAGAAGTGGAAACCGGGGCTACTTTGCACGTGATGGAAGCTAAGCCTGATGCCGGTGATATCGTTGACCAAATTGCAGTCCCTATTGAGATCCATGAAACTGCCCATGATGTATTTAATAAAGTAAGTAATGCAGCTAAGCGAGTAATAGAAAGAGTGTTACCAAAGCTTATGAAGGGTGAGATTCCAAGAAGCCCAAATGATCTCAGCCGAGGCAATTATTACGGGGGCCGCAAACCTGAGGATGGCCGTATTGATTGGTCTCAGCCTGCCATCACAATTTATAACTTAATTCGGGCTGTTGCCCCGCCCTATCCAGGTGCATTTACCGAGTTTCAAGGAAAGATATGGATTCTTTCCAAAAGCTCACTACCCCTTATTATTGAAACTGATCTCAGCCCCCAAGTTGCTCAGATCCTCAAAAAATCGACGCCAGGACTTCATCTAGTCGATAATCGATACTTCGGCCTCTGTGGTGATGGCAAAGTACTTGAACTTCTATCCGTAGAAGTTCAATGAATGCCTAGTGGTGCAGTTCAATCAAAAGGAATTAGTTTTATGAAAAAAGTCCTCATTTTGGGTGTGAATGGTTTTATTGGTCATCATCTATCCAAGCGCATTCTAGAGACCACCTCATGGGAGGTCTATGGCATGGACATGCAAAACGACCGAATCGGTGATTTGCTCAGCAATCCCAGAATGCATTTCTTTGAAGGCGACATCACTATCAATCGCGAATGGGTTGAGTACCATGTTCGTAAATGCGATGTCATTCTGCCCCTAGTGGCAATTGCGACCCCAGCAACCTATGTACAACAGCCCCTGCGAGTTTTTGAGCTCGACTTTGAAGCAAATCTCCCCATCGTCCGTTCCGCAGTCAAGTACGGCAAACATTTAGTCTTCCCATCCACCTCTGAGGTCTATGGCATGTGCGAAGATGCCGAGTTTGATCCAGCACAATCTAATTTGGTCTATGGCCCCATTAATAAACCACGTTGGATCTATGCGTGTGCAAAACAATTAATGGATCGTGTGATTTGGGGTTACGGTATGGAAGGGTTACGGTTCACACTATTTAGACCCTTTAATTGGATTGGGCCGGGTCTTGATAGTATCTACACTCCCAAAGAAGGATCCTCGCGCGTAGTTACTCAGTTCTTAGGTCATATTGTGCGCGGTGAACCGATCAATCTCGTGGATGGTGGCTCACAAAAGCGGGCATTTACATATATTGATGATGGCATTGACGCTTTAATGCATATCATTGCCAATGAAAATGATATTGCCAACGGCAAGATCTATAACATTGGTAACCCAAAGAATAATCACTCGGTCAAAGAATTGGCCAATATGATGCTAACGATTGCGAAAAAGATACCGGAATACGCCGTGACGGCTGACAAAGTAAAGCTGATTGAGACAACTTCCAAAGCCTATTACGGTATTGGGTATCAAGATGTACAAAATCGTGTGCCCGCTATTAGCAATACGATGCAAGAGTTGGGCTGGAAGCCAAGTACTGCGATGGAAGACGCTCTTGCCAAAATCTTTGAAGCCTATCGCACTGATGTTGATAAAGCCCGTCATCTCGTCGACTAGATCCTATTCCTGATGGCCAAGATCGCCCTAAAAGTCGATGTTGATACCCTGTTAGGTACTCAAGTTGGCACCCCTAACTTAGCCAAACTCTTTGCTGAACTCGGAGTGGGTGCAACCTTTTTATTTAGCTTAGGCCCAGACCATACGGGTTGGGCACTAAAGCGTGTATTTAGACCTGGATTCTTAAAAAAAGTTTCGCGTACATCGGTTGTTGAGCACTATGGCATAAAGACCCTCTTGTATGGTGTTTTACTGCCTGCTCCTGACATTGGCAAACGAGCTGCCAATGAAATGCGTGCGGTGGATCAAGCGGGACATGAGACTGGGATTCATACATGGGATCATGTGTATTGGCAAGATAATGTCTATCAGCGTGATGCCTCGTGGACGCGTCAGCAGATGCAAAAAGCCTACGATCGTTTTATCGAGATCTTTGGTCACCCTCCAGTAACCCATGGTGCCGCAGGCTGGCAAATGAATCTTGCTGCTTTAGAGCAAATTGATACTTGGGGAATGCTCTATGCTTCCGATGGTCGCTCTGCCCCAAATTTGGTTCCTTATCGAGTCGCGTTTGGTCAGCAAAAAAGTAAACATGTCCAATACCCCACCACTCTACCTACTTTTGATGAGCTAATCGGTATAGATGGTACGGATGCATTTGGGGCTGCACAACAAATTCTGGCAATGACACAGAGCAATCCCAATGATCAGGTATTTACTCTGCATGCAGAGCTCGAAGGTCAAAAGCTGCTACCGGCCTTTCGCAAACTACTCCTAGGATGGCTGGAGCAAGGACATGAACTTGTGACAATGGGGGTATTACATCGTTCTTGGGCAGCTACTGGACAGCTCGATAAAATAGCGACTGAGCAATTTAAGTACGGCAGTATTGCTAATCGAAGTGGCGAGTTGATGGTGCAGGCTAGTACAAGCACAGATTTTTAATGAATACTAATGAAGGAATGTAATATGACTATAAAAATTGGGCAAACCATACCGTACTGTGAGATCCCAGCAACATCACAACTCACCTTCTCTCCCAAAGCCTATCAAGGCAAGAAATTGGTCTTGTACTTTTATCCCAAAGACTCAACGCCTGGATGTACTGTCGAGGCTGGCGAATTTAGAGATCACATTGATTCCTTTAATCAAGCGAATGCTTTGGTCGTTGGTGTATCGAGAGATCACCTGCGCTCGCATGAGAACTTTCGCCAAAAACTTGATCTACCGTTTGAGCTGGTTGCCGATACTGAAGAAAAGCTTTGCGCTATCTTTGGTGTCATGAAAATGAAAAATATGTATGGCAAACAGGTCCGGGGGCTTGATCGCAGCACCTTCTTATTTGATAGCAAAGGAGTTCTGCAAAAAGAGTGGCGGGGTATCAAGGTAACTGGTCATGTGGCTGAGGTTTTAGCTGCCGCCAAGAAACTGGACTAGGTATTTTTACTGTACTTGCAAAGACACAAAATTGGGGTACAGTATAGATATATGCACCGTAAGCGATGGGATTGGATTAATCAGCTTCTAGGTCTCCTTAGACGGGGCCCAAGTCCTAGTCCCCTCAAAATCTGTGCATACCGCCGAAGTCCTCGCACCCCCCTAAACCGCCCACAGCATCAGCTAGGCGGTTTTTTCATTTAGGAGAAGCTTGCATGCCATTACCTCCCCTACCTACCCAAATTGCTGACCAAGTGAATTTGAGTCATCAGAAACAACCTGATCTCAAAAACCCTCCCAAAAAGGTCAAGAAATTAGCTACTAGCTCAGTCTGGGTTGAAAACGGAGATGTTGTGGAAGAAGTGGAACACGATCTATCCGCTGCCGAAGAGGCGCTTGAGCAAATCAAAACGGATGCACCAGCACAATACTTAGAAAAGAAATTAGAAGCCAAGAATGAACGGCCTAAGCGTACCATCCGTACCGGCCCCCCCAGTCTTTTTGTACTAGATACCAATGTATTAATGCATGACCCATCCTCTCTGTTCCGCTTCGAGGAGCATGATTTGTATTTACCCATGACCACCTTAGAGGAATTGGATAACCATAAAAAGGGGATGAGTGAAGTTGCGCGCAATGCTCGTATGGTCAGTCGCTCCCTAGATCAACTTATCGCTGGTACTAGCGGTCAACTCGATGAGGGTATACCGCTGAATAAATTAGGAAATCAGGATGCGACTGGGCGCCTGTTCTTCCAAACTCATTTCTCAAGTACGCCCCTTCCTGAAGGACTACCAGAGGGCAAAGGTGACAATCTCATTCTGGGTGTGGTAAGCGACCTGCAAAAGGCAAAGCCCAATCAAGAAGTAGTCTTAGTCTCCAAAGATATCAATATGCGCATCAAAGCGCGTGCTCTTGGGTTGCCTGCAGAAGATTATTTTAATGATCAAGTCTTGGAAGACCGTGACCTGATGTATTCAGGGGTCATGACCCTGCCCGCTGATTTTTGGCCCAAACATGGCAAGGCAATGGAAAGTTGGGCAGACGGCAAAAGTGGCACTATGTTCTATCGAGTGACTGGGCCACTTGTTCCCAGTATGTTGGTGAATCAATTTGTCTATCAAGAAAATCCTGACGGCTCTACTCCTTTTTATGCATTAGTTCGGGAGATTAACGGTAAGACTGCCTTATTACAAACCCTAAAAGATTTCTCGCACCAGAAAAATAATGTGT
>JACCED010813137.1_pt1 | contig 49020 bp, 44 predicted proteins | sample 7455021 | NCBI WGS metagenome assembly JACCED01 (sample SAMN15323456, study PRJNA562643) | freshwater metagenome | isolation source: river surface water | place: USA:Blue River Watershed | collected 2017-08-19
AATCCGACCCCCTGAACGCGGCCCGAATACCATACTTCGCGATGGGAGACATGGGTTGACATGAGGGGGCTTCCGTTAATAGTGACCAATCAGCCATCCCAGCAAACGCAATCCGACCATGAACACCACTCTCGCCATGCTCGACGGCCCTGTTTTCTGGGCCATTCTCGCCGTCGCTCTGCTTCTCTTCGGCGGTTCAAAGATACCCGAGCTCGCCCGCGGCCTGGGCAAGGCCAAGCGCGAATTCAAGAAGGCCTCCGAGGAGGTCGAGCACGAGGTTCGCAGCGCGGTTGAGGAGGATGAGCGTCGTCAGGCCCGCCTGAAGCAGATCGAACAGGAGGAGCGCGCCAGGATCAGGGCGCAGCTTGAGGCCGAGCAGAAGGCCAAGGGCTCACAGGACGGCAAACAGAACTGATACACGGGGCCGGTGACGGCCCCTTTCAACTTCCATCCGATGTTCACCGGACTGGTTCAGGAAGCCGGCGAAGTGGTCGGCCTTTCTCCCCGGTCAGCAGGCGGCGCCCGACTGACGGTCCGGTCCGGTCTGGTCGCTTCCTCGGCCATCGGCGACAGCGTGGCGGTGAACGGCTGCTGCCTGACCGTCACTGAGATCGCGGACGGCACGGGATCGTTCGACCTGCTCGAAGAGACGCTGAGGCTCACCAATCTCGGAGACCTCCGGCCCGGACAGCGCGTGAATCTCGAACCAAGCCTGCGGCCGACCGACCGGATGGGCGGACATTTCGTGACGGGACATGTCGACGCCTGCGGCACCGTGGACACCTTCCGTCAGGCGGGCGCCGACTGGAGATTGGAGATCAAGGCGCCGCCGCACGTGATGCGCCATGTCGTCAAGAAAGGCTGCGTCGCCGTGGACGGGATGTCGCTCACGGTGGCTGAGGTCTCAGCCGACGGATTCGTGATCTGGATCATCCCGCACACCCTCTCCTGCACGAACCTCGCGGGGCGTTCCGCCGGAGAGCGCGTCAATTTGGAATCCGACCTGCTCGCCAAATACGCCGAGAAGTTGCTAGGTCAGGTCAGTCGCGGCTGAGTTCGGCGAGCTTCCTCTCGACCCTGGCCGCCGTCTGCTCGTCGGTCTCATCCACGCCCGGCGGAGCAAGCTCGACCAGGTCGACCTCCACCTTGCTGAAGGGGACGGGCAGACGGAAACGATCCCAGCTGGACAGGCTCCACGCCCGCTCATGCCTGATGCCCAGGATGAGGAACGGCGCGGCCGTGAGCCGTGCCAAGGTGGCGACCCCGGGCTTGACCACACGACGCGGACCCTTGGGTCCGTCGGGGGTCACTCCGGCATGGGCGCCCGCCCTCACGGCTCTGGTGAGCGCCATGAGAGCTCCGACCCCTCCCCGGTTGGACGAGCCTCTCACCGCCGCCACGCCCATCAGACGGTAGAAGGCCACGAGCCACGCGCCGTCCTTGCTGGAGCTGATCAGCGCGGTGACTTTGCGAGCGAGGCATCGTTGCGCCACCAGCACGGTCACGAAAAGGTTCTCGTGCCAGAGGACCACGACCCTGGGGCCTGCGGCATCATCAAAACGCCCGGGGTTGGCTCTGAAGCGGAGAGTGGCAAGCCAGAGGCGCAGGAGCAGGGCCACGGGAGCCACCCAGATCCAATGGAACCAAGGCACCTGAACGGGCGAGTCCTGGGCGGGGTCGGACTTCATGGCGAACCTGATGCTCTGCCGTCCCGGCTCCCCTGACAACCCCCCAGTGATCTGAGGGCGCTGAGGACTGACGGGCGTGCGAGCAGGTGGTGCAAGGGGGTGGCGAAGGCGGATGGCTCCTGCACGGTCCAGCTGATGATCTCATCCAGCGTGCGCCATGCAAGGGAGTCGACTTCGCTCGCCGAAGGGTCGGCCTTCCAGTCCCCTGCCAGGACGTAGGTCCTCACGAACTCATTGCCCAGATCAGGATGACAGGGCGCATAATCAACTTCCCGGAAGGAGGAGGCCGGAACCTGGAGGCCAAGTTCCTCACCGAACTCCCTGGTGGCGGCGCTCAAATAGTTCTCCCCTGAGTCCACATGTCCGGCGCAGGAAGAGCTCAGCAGACCCGGAGAGGAGTCCTTCGCGTATGATCGGCGCTGAAGGCAGAACTGGCCGTCACGGCGCATCCAGAATATGTGCACGGCCCTGTGACGGAGGCCCAGGCGGTGGATTTCGCCGCGCTCCGCGGACGCGATGACCCGGTCGAGCTCGTCGACGACGTCGAACACCTCATCGGGCGACTGCGCCGCGTGCCTCATCATGGGCGTCCGAGGTCCATGATGACGGACCAGCGTTTCGTGAGTTCGCGGTCATGCTTCCGCCAATCAGGGTCCCAGGCGGCCAGCTGCCCCCAGAACCTGTCCGAGTGGTCCATGTGGCGACGATGGGCGAGTTCGTGCAGGATGACATGGTCGTGCAGTTTCGGCGGGAGGAGCACCAGTCTCCAGTTGAGCGAGAGCGAGCCGGACGCGGAACAGGACCCCCAGCGCGTGGTCTGGTCACGGACCGTCACCGAGGCGAAGGACACGCCCGTAAGTCGCCCCAGCCTGGACGCCGCGGACTCCAAGCCGTCCTCGGCCGCCCGCCGGACGGCCCTTGCGGCGGCCTCCTCCCGGTCGGTGGCAGGCAGGCCGAAGGTCACGCTGTCCTCCGTACGATCTATCCGGAAAGTGGCGCGGCCGCCGCTGACGAGACGCACTGACAGCAGGGTCGCATCGTGCGTGATCCAGGGGAACTTCTCCAGATGTCGAAGCAAGGAGGGCTGGACGGCTCGTGTTCGGCCAAGCGCCTTCTCCAACCACCCGAGATTGTCGCGCAGGAAGGTCGTCGCCGCCGCGTGACTGGCGTGGGGCGGATAGGAAAGGACGACCTTGGGTCCCGGCTTGACGCTCAGGCGCATGCGCAGGGAACGCTCGGACACCTTGGGCCAGACATGGACTTCGCGTCCGCCGACATGAACCGTAATGGGCTGTGCCGCGCCCCTCATGGCTCAGCTTCGCGCTTCGCAGGCCTTCATGACCGCGTCCGTATGCCTGCGCAGCGCCGAGTCGGGATCGATCCCGGCTTCACGGCAGGCGGCCACCAGGGCAAAGAGCGCCTTGCCGGCCGAAGCTTCGTCCAAGCCGCGCGCGGAGGATTCCACCGCGGAAACGTCGACGGTGTCTTGCGGATTGAGGCCTTTCTTCCGAACCTGCTTCCAGACCTCCCTCGCCCGAAGCACGGAATTGAGCGCAGGAGGGAGATCCTTGAACGCGCCCGCGGGGGTCGCCCCCTTCTCCTTCAGCTTGATCTGCTCCCACTGCTTGATGACGGCCTCTGAATCCTGGAGCCGGGCGCCTTCCCCGAACACGTGAGGATGCCGTCTGACCATCTTGTCGTTCACCTCCCGGGCGACGGCTTCAAAATCGAATTTTCCGGCCTCGGCCGCCATCTGCGCGTGCAGCACGACGTGGAACAGCAGGTCTCCGAGCTCTTCCCGCAGATTGGCGTCGTCCTCGCGGTCGATCGCCTGCAGCAGCTCGCACACCTCCTCGACCAGGCAGTCGCAGATGCTGCGGTGGTTCTGCTCCCTGTCCCAGGGGCAGCCGTCAGGAGCCCGGAGCCGCGCGGTTGTCTTCAGGAGCGCCTCGATGCCGGTCATGCCCCGATGGAGAAGCGGGCGGGCACGGGAGTCAAAACGATTGCCAGAGCCGCCGCCCGGGCTTTCGGTAGGGCGTGGACAGGCTGACTGAGATCATGGACGCCAAGCGGCGCGAGATAGCTCCGCACGTCAGGACGGTCACGGAAGCGGAACTGTCGGCCCTGCCACGCCCCTCCTCCCCCGGCTTCCGGGCTTCGCTGGCCGTACCGGGCCGGCTCACCGTCATCGCGGAAGTGAAACGCGCGTCCCCGAGCGTCGGCACGATCCGTGAGGAGGTCGATGCGGTCGCCCAGGCCAGACTCTATGCGGAGGCGGGGGCCGAATGCCTCTCGGTTCTGACCGAATCCACCTACTTCAAGGGTTCACTTCAGGACCTCGAGGCAGTCGTCCGCGACCAGGCCCGACGACCCCGCCCCCTGCCCTGCATCCGCAAGGACTTCATGGTGCACCCCTGGCAGGTGCTGGAGGCCGCCCGGGCGGGAGCCCGCTGCGTGCTCATCATCGTGAGAGGTCTGACGGACGAAGAGATCCGCCCGATCCATGAGGCCGCGAGACTGGCCGGACTGGACGTGCTTTTCGAGGTCCATGACGAACAGGAGCTCGAAAGGGCGCTGACGCACGGCCCTGACATGGTCGGCGTCAACAACCGCAATCTCTCCACGTTCGAGATCGACCTCACGTTCGCGGAACGTGTGATCCCCAGGATGCCCGCCTCGGTGCTCAAGGTCGCCGAAAGCGGCATCCGCACCGCCGAGGACGCCGCGAGGATGCGGGCCGCCGGAGCGGACGCGCTGCTGGTGGGCGAATCGCTCATGCGCGCCCCGGACCCCGCCGGCCTGCTGCGTTCGTTCCGAGGCCGATGAAGGAGGGTCCGCTCTCTGCCGCCGAGACCAAGGAGCTTCTGCTCCGGCTCGGCCACCGCCCGAGGCACGCCTTGGGACAGAACTTCCTGGTCGACGGAAACATCGTCAGAAAGTCATTGGAAATGGGAGAGGTCGTGGCCGGAGACCAGGTCGTGGAAATCGGGCCGGGGCTGGGCACGCTGACCAGGACTTTGCTGGGCGCCGGAGCGCGCGTGCATGCCATCGAGGCCGATCCCGCGATGGCCGCTCATCTGAGAAGCTTCCTCGCCCCGCACCTCGGTCAGGCCCTGGTCGTCACCGAAGGTGACGCGGTGGAGCATCCCCTGGCCGGGCTGGAGACGGCGAAGGAGGGGAGCTTCAAGGTCATCGCCAATCTTCCTTACGCCATCTCCACTCCGTGGATGGATGCGCTCTGCCGAGGTCCGCACCCCTCCCTCATGGTGCTGATGCTGCAGCGCGAGGCCGCCGAACGGCTGACCGCGCCGGTGGGCGGCGCCCATTGGTCCGCGGCCACCGCCCAGGTCGCGCTGGCCTTCGAGAAGGTCAGGATCCATCCCGTGCCCTCCCAATCCTTCAATCCTCCTCCCAAAGTGGATTCCTGCCTGCTGCTGCTCCGGCGCCGACCCGACGCCCGCAGACTCAGCCCGCGCGCACGCGAGGTGGCCCGGGGGCTTTTCACCCTCCGACGAAAGCAGCTCGGTTCATCAGTCCGGACCCTTTTCCCCGACGCCCCCGACGTGGCCGCATGGCTCGCGGGCCTCGGGGCCTACGGACTCAGCCCCACCAGCCGGCCTCAGGAGGTACCGGCGGAAGCCTGGCTGGGGCTCTGACGTGGATTGCCTTCCGCGGAAACCCTGCTCCATTCCCCCCATGCCCGTCAAAGTCGGACTCGTCTCCCTCGGCTGCGCCAAGAACCTCATCGATTCTGAGATCATGATCGGGCATCTCGCGGGCGCAGGGATGTCCATGACCCCCGACGCCGCCGAAGCGGACGTCGTCATCGTCAACACCTGCTCCTTCATCGACGCCTCCAAGCACGAGGCGCTCGAGGCCATCTACGAGATGAGCGACGGCAAGGCCACCGCCCGACGCAAGGGCCAGAAGCTCATCGTGGCGGGCTGCATGTCCCAGCGCTACCAGGGCGCGCTCCCCGTGGTCGAAGGCGCCAAAGGGCGCGTGGAGCTGCCCAAGGTCGACGCCTTCATCGGACTGGACCAGGTGGCGAACATCGTGCCCGTCATCCGCAAGGTCATCGGAGGAGAGGCCGGACGGACGGAATTCCTCTCCAAGACGACGACCTACATCCCTGACTTCGACACCCCGCGCGTGCGCCTGACTCCTCGTCACGCGGCGTACGTCAAGATCGCCGAAGGCTGCAACCACCCCTGCTCCTTCTGCATCATCCCCCGAATCCGTGGACGTCACCGCAGCCGTACCGTCGACTCCGTCGTCAAGGAGGCGCGCCAGCTGGTCGCGGACGGGGTCAAGGAGATCAATCTCATCTCCCAGGACACCACGTTCTTCGGCATGGACCGCTGGACGGACGCAAGGCCGGGCCCCCGGAGCAAGGTCGACTCCTCGAAGGGGGAGTCGCTGGCCTCGCTGCTGCGGGAACTCGACCTGATCGAGGGGGATTTCTGGATCAGGCTCCTTTACACGCACCCCGCCCACTGGAGCGACGAGCTCATCGCGACGATCGCCTCGTCCCGCCATGTCGCGCGCTACGTCGACATCCCGCTCCAGCACATCTCCGACCGGATGCTCTCGGCCATGCAGCGCGAGACCGACGGCGCCTACATCCGCGACCTGGTGCGCCGGATGCGCGCCGGCATGCCCGGCATCGCCATCCGCACCACCTTCATCGTCGGCTTCCCCGGCGAGACCGAGGAGGACTTCAACGAGCTGCTCGCCTTCCTGGAGGAGGCCAGGTTCGACCGCGTCGGCATCTTCAAATATTCGAAGGAGGAAGGCACGAAGGCCGACCGTCTGGAAGGTCACCTGTCCGATGAAGTGAAGGCCGACCGCCATGCCCGCGCCATGACCCTCCTGCAGCGTCTTTCCAAGGAACGCGGGAAGGCCATGATCGGCAGGAAGCTCAAGGTGCTGGTTGAAAGCGCCGGCGTCGCCCGCAGCGAAGGGGACGCCATGGAGATCGACGGCACCGTCCGCGTGCCCCGGTCGCTCGCCGTCGGCGAATTCGCCGAGGTGACCGTGACCGGAGCCTCCGAATACGACCTGACCGCCAAGTGACTCAGCCCTCCGCGTCCCGTTCGGGGGCGGTTTCGGCGGTCACGGGGGAGTCGCTGAGGCGGATGAGCGCCTCGATCGAGGAGAAGTGACGGGTCCAGTCCGTCATGTCGGGGATGTCGCCGACCACGGAGGAGAACAGCTCTCGCTTCTCCTGCTTGAGCTCCTCGATGCGCTCCTCGACCGTGCCCGGAGAGATCATGCGGTAGATGAGAACGGGGTTCTTCTGGCCGATGCGATGCACCCGGTCGACCGCCTGGGCTTCGACGGCGGGATTCCACCAGGGGTCGAGGAGGAAGACGTATTCGGCGGTGTTGAGGGTGATGCCGGTGCCGCCGGCCTTCAGGGAGGCGAGGAAAAGCGCCGGGCCGCGGGTCTCCTTGAACTGCTCGACGGGGGTCGAACGGTCCTTCGTCTCGCCCGTGAGCTCAAAGACCGGCATCTGGGGCAGTTCGCGCGCCAAGGCCGACTTCACGCGTTCGATGAGGGAGACGAACTGGGAGAAGACCACGGCCTTGGACCCGTTGGCGGCGACCTCGGCCAGCTTCGACATGAGCATGGTGACTTTGCCCGAATGGGCCGACGGACAGCCCGAGTTCTCCGGCAGCAGGCCGGGGTCGCAGCACACCTGGCGGAGTCGCATGAGCAGCGTCAGCACGGAGGTGGCGTCCTTCGAGAGCAGGCCCGCCAGTTCGCCCGTCAGTCCGCTGCCCTGCGTGAGATGCTGGTAAAGCGTGCGCTGCTCGTGCGTGAGCGGGCAAGGGAGCACCACTTCCATCTTGGGCGGGATGTCGGCCGCCACATGGCGCTTGAGTCGTCGCAGGATGAAGGGGCTCACCTGCCGCCGCACCTTGCCCAGACCGGCCGAAGGATCGCGCTGCATCATCCGCTCGAAGTTGGCGCGCTTGCCCAGAAGTCCCGGCATGAGGAAGCGGAAGATCGCCCAAAGGTCGGTCGGCCTGTTCTCCAGAGGCGTTCCCGTGATGGCGATGCGATGGTCGGCCTGGATCAGCAGGCAGGTCTGCGTGGTCTTCGATTCGGGGTTCTTGATCGCCTGGGCCTCGTCGAGCACGGCGTAGCCGAACCGGGCCTTGGGCAGAAGCTCCGCATGCCGACGGAGCTGGGTGTAGCTGGACACCCAGATGCGGGCGTCCGGCCTGCTGTTGAAATCGTCATCGGCCGTGAGCACCGCCGCGCTGAGTTCCGGGTGGAACCGTCTGATTTCGCCCAGCCAGACCGGGATCACGCTGGCCGGACAGACGATGATCGTACGTTCGCCCGCGGGACGTGAGGCGATGAGGGCGAGGACTTGGATCGTCTTTCCGAGTCCCATTTCGTCGGCGAGCAGCGGATGCGCGCCCAGGTCGCAAAGCCGGCCCAGCCAGGCGACGCCCTTGGCCTGATAAGGCCGGAGGTGGGCCGGAAGACGGTCGGAGGGTTCGGGCTCCTGGAGCAGCCGGTCCTTCCACTCCTTCAGGTCTGAGTTCAGACGCAGGGCGCCGACGGCGGCGTGGTCGAACAAGGAAAGCAGCAGGTAGCGGGGCACCTCGCCGTCCTTGGCCCTCCAGTCCTCGGAGAAGTCGGCGACCGCGGCGTTGTAAGCCACGACGCCCTTGCCGGGCAGGATCACGGGCCTGCCGCCCGCCTTCAGGAGCAGCTTCTGCTCGTCGGCCAGCAGCCTGTGACCGCCGGCCTTGAGCCGCCAGTTCAGCCGGAACGACCGCCCGTCTGAAGTGGACTCAGCTTCGGCGTCCACCGCGACCTGGAGCTGCTCGTTGCGGAAGATGTTGAGCGCCTCCTCGCCCAACAGCTTGAAGCGCTTGCGCCACTCGTTCAGCTCCTCGCGGACGAACCTCTCGATGCGGCCGATGTTGTCGATGGCCCAGTGCCCCGAGGACTTGGCGTAGACGAAGCCGGCGCGGTGGGCGACGGTGCTGAAGCGGAACAGGGTCTGCCGCTGCTCATCCGAAAGTTCATCGCCCGGGATGGCGCCAGGACCGAAGCAGTTGAGACTCTGCCCTCCCTTGCCCGTCCAGGCGGCCGCGGCCGTCAGGCCTTCGGAGGACAGCACGAAACTCACCTGGAGCTTGAGCGAAGCTTTGCCTCCGTTCTCCTTGCGCTCGGGCTCGGGCGCCGCCTGCTGGGGCTGGGCCGGGGCCGAATCGTCAATGGCCGGAATCTCATCGGCCAGCAGCTCCTCCACCTCGTACATCGCCGCGATCGCATAGGGGGCGCCGTTCTCCTCCTCGGGCAGCGAAGTGCGCCATTCCAGCTGGCTGTCGGTCAGTTCGATGACGGCACGCACCGTCTGGGCCTCCGTCCGGGCGACCGCCTCGGCCGCATCCGGGCGAAGTTCGAGCGTCCGGACCAGCCCCTCGGTGTAGATCCTCCGGCCTTCCTCGAGGTCAGCCGCATCGAAACACGACTCCCAGTCCTCCGGAAGGGACGCAAACCAACGCTCCAGCGCTTCCGTGGAATAGGAACGATTGGCCGGTCGTGGGGTGGACATCGACGCGTCATTCAGCAAACCTGACGGGAAACTTGGACTCAATCCCCAATCTTGTGGATTTTTCCACACCCGTCTGGACTTGTAGGGAACCGTCGGCAGGTTAAAACGATAGGGCATTTAACGCTCATTAATTTATGAAGCATCTCAGTGTCGGAAGTCGTTGGAACGCTGACCTTGTCGCCTCCTACCATGAGCAGTGGTCGAAAGACCCTTCTTCCGTCGACGCCGAATGGAGGGCGTTTTTCGAAGGGTTCGAACTCGGGCTGAGTCTTCCGCCCAAGCCTGCCAAGGGTGCCGCAGCCGGCGCTCCCGTCACCGGTGACCTCGGCGCCCAGTTCAAGGTGTTGGCCGCCATCCAGTCCTATCGGATGCTCGGCCACAGGCAGGCCAAGCTCAGTCCCCTCGGTGAGCCGACCCCCTGCCATGAGCTGACGGATCGCGCCCTCGGCCTCGATGGAATCGCGCCTGACCGCACGTTCCACACCGGCGACTTCCTCGGAGGCCAGACGCTCCCTCTTTCCGAAATCCTGAACCGTCTCCGCGCCACCTATTGCGGCACGCTCACGGTCGAGTATGCGCACATCCAGGACGGCGCGCGTCGGCGCTGGCTGCAGGACCGCGTGGAGTCCTCCGGGCTCAAGCCCTCCTACGACTCCGAAAGGCGCCGGCGCTTCCTCCGCACGATGGTGCAGGCCGAGCAGTTCGAACGGTTCTTGCACCGCACCTACGTCGGCGCCAAGCGCTTCTCGATCGAGGGCGGAGAGTCCCTCATGGTGGCCCTGGAGACCTTGGTCGACCGGGCGCCTTCCGCGAAGGTCAGCGACATCATCCTCGGCATGGCGCACCGCGGCCGTCTCAACGTGCTCGTCAATTTCTGCGGGAAGAAGGCGGAGGCGCTCTTCAAGGCCTTCGATGAGAAGCACATCCCTGACACCTCCTCGGGCGACGGCGACGTGAAGTATCACCTCGGCTATGAAGGCGAGAGGACGGTCGGCGGAGCCAAAGTCGCCGTCACGCTGGCCTACAACCCGAGCCACCTCGAAGCCGTCAATCCGGTCGTCCTCGGACGGGCGCGGGCCCGGGCGGACATCCAGGAGACGCCGCGCTCGTCCATCCTCCCGGTGCTGCTCCACGGCGACGCCGCCTTCGCCGGACAGGGAGTCGTCATGGAGACGCTCAATCTCGCCGCCCTCAAGGGCTACGCGGTCGGCGGCACGGTGCATTTCGTCAGCAACAATCAGATCGGCTTCACGACGGCGCCCGACGAGGCCCGGACCGGACATCACTGCACGGAGATCGCCAAGTTCGTCGAGGCGCCCGTGTTCCACGTGAACGGGGACGACCCGGACGCGGTCGCGCTGGCGGCGGAGATCGCCTTCGAATACCGCCAGAAGTTCGCGGCCGACGCGGTCGTAGACATCGTCTGCTACCGCCGCTACGGTCACAACGAGACCGACGAGCCGCTCTTCACCCAGCCCATCCTCTACCGGACCATCGCCTCCTTCCCCTCCCCCTGCGAGGTCTACGCCAAGCGACTCATTGAGACGAAGGTCGCGCCCGACGGCGAACTGCTCGCGCTCCGGACGGAGATCGACGTGCTCCTGAACGCCGCGCTTGACCGCGCCCGCGCCTCCCTGTCCGCCGACATCGAGGCCCGGAAGGGAGAGTCCCCGGGACTGCGTCCGTTCGCCTCGCCTTACTCCCACACGGCCGAGACCGCCGTGCCGGTCGAGCTCATCGAACGCGTGGCGCCCTGCCTCTGGGAGATGCCTCCGGACTTCACGCCCAATCCCAAGATCAAGCGCATGCTGGACATCCGCGCTGACGCCTATCGCTCCGGATCCAATTATGACTGGAGCCTGGGCGAGGGTCTCGCCTTCGGGACGTTGCTGGCGGAAGGCCACCCGGTCCGCATCTCCGGGCAGGACTGCGAGCGCGGCACCTTCTCGCACCGTCACGGGGTGCTGCACGACCCCTCCAATGACGCCGAACACGTCCCCCTGTCCGCCGCCGGCGGCGCCGGCGTGGAGTTCGTGAACTCTTCCCTTTCGGAATACGCCGTGCTCGGATTCGACTACGGCTACTCCCTGGAATCCCCGGACGCGCTCGTCATCTGGGAGGCGCAGTTCGGCGACTTCTCGAACGGCGCCCAGATCATGATCGACCAGTTCATCGCTTCGGCGGAGTCGAAGTGGGCGCAGACGAGCGGCCTCGTGATGCTGCTGCCCCATGGTTACGAAGGACAGGGTCCGGAGCATTCTTCGGCGCGACTCGAGCGCTTCCTGCAGCTTTGCGCGGAGAACAACATCCAGGTGGCCCAGCCCTCGACGCCCGCCCAGCTGTTCCACGCCCTCCGTCGGCAGGTCAAATCCGAACACCGCAAGCCGCTCGTCGTGATGACGCCCAAGAGCCTGCTTCGCCACAAATCGTGCGTCAGCTCGCTCGAGGATTTCACCAAGGGAACGTTCAAGGCCGTGATCCCCGACCAGGGAGGAATCAAGTCGGCCCGCAGGCTTCTGCTCTGCTCGGGCAAGGTCTACTTCGAACTTGAGGCCGAGAGGGCCCGGCTGGGCGACACGTCCACCGCCATCGCGCGCGTCGAACAGTTCTACCCGTTCGACACGGGGGCGCTGGTCGCAGCCCACAAGGAATGTGGTTCACCCTCGCAGGTGGTCTGGGTCCAGGACGAACCCCGGAACATGGGCGGTTGGACCTTCGTCGCCGAACAGATTGAACAAGCCGTCGGCATTCGCCCCAAGTACGCCGGCCGCGACGCCGCGGCCTCCCCTGCGGTGGGATCCCTGTCCGTTCACAAGATCGAACAGGCGGACGTCCTGAGGCAGGCTTTCGCCCCCTAAGCCCCTCCGAAGGCATCAGAACAGGGGGTTGGGCCTCAAAAATCGCCCATTTCCCATTGAAATCTGACCCATCGAGGGTAAATCTGCGCTGCTCACCTTCATGGCTGTCGACGTCAAAATACCTCCTTCTGGCGAATCCATCACGGGGGGTCTTTTGGCGACCTGGCTCGTGAAGGACGGCGACGCCGTCCGCAAGGGTCAGCCGCTTTTCTCCTTCGAGACCGACAAGGTGACTTCAGAGGCCACCGCGGAAGTCGACGGCCGGATCTCAATCAAGGTCCCGGCCGGCACGGAGGTGCTCGTCGGACAGGTCGTGGCCGCCATTGAGGCCGGAGCCGCCGGCAACGCCCCGGCTGCGGCTCCTGCCGCGCCTCAGGCCGCCCCTGCCGCCGCCAAGCCGGCACCGTCTCCCGTGACGCCGAAGTCAGGCGCCGCCGCCGAAGTGTCGCCAGCGGTCCGCCGGCTTTCGGCGGAAACCGGCCTCGACCCGGCGTCCGTCTCCGGAAGCGGCAAGGCTGGCCGTGTCACCAAGGGCGACATGCTTGCGGCGCTCGCGGGCGGCGCTAAGTCCTCCGCTCCCGCCACCGCCACCGTCGCCGCCTCGTCCACGGCCTCCGCTCCGGCAGCCACCGTCGCCGCGACCGTCTCCATCCCTTCCCGCGACGGCAGGACCACGCGTCGAAAGATGTCCCCTCTGCGCAAGAAGATCGCCGAACGGCTCGTCCAGGCGAAATCCGAGGCGGCGATGCTCACCACCTTCAACGAGGTGAACATGGCGCCGGTGATGGAGCTGCGCAAACGTCACGGCGAGGACTTCCTGAAGAAGCACGGCGTCAAGCTGGGCTTCATGTCCTTCTTCGTGAAGGCGGCGGTCAGGGCGCTGAAGGAAGTCCCCCAGGTCAACGCCCAGCTCGACGGCGACGAGATCGTCGAGAACAACTTCTTCGACATCGGCGTGGCCGTCGGGACCGACAAGGGACTGATGGTCCCCGTCGTCCGGGACTGCGACCAGCTCACCTTCGCCGGCATCGAGAAGGCCATCGGCGACTTCGGCAAGCGGGCCCGCGACGGCAAGATCCAGCTCCCTGAGCTCCAGGGCGGCGTCTTCACCATCTCCAACGGCGGCATCTACGGCTCGATGCTCTCCACCCCCATCCTCAACCACCCGCAGGCCGCCATCATGGGCCTGCACAACATCGTGGAGCGTCCCGTGGTCGAGAACGGACAGATCGTCATCCGTCCGATCATGTATCTGGCTCTCTCGTATGACCACCGGATCATCGACGGCAAGGAAGCGGTGACCTTCCTCGTCAAGGTCCGCCAGGCCATCGAGGACCCGCAGCCCCTCCTCTTCGGAATCTGAACCCTCACACCCTACCCATGTCCCAATTTGACCTCGTCGTAATCGGCTCCGGCCCCGGAGGCTACGTGGCCGCCATCAAGGCCGCCCAGCTCGGGCTGAAAGTGGCCCTCGTCGAAAAGGACCCCACCCTCGGGGGCACCTGCCTGAACGTCGGCTGCATCCCCTCGAAGGCCCTGCTGCACTCGACCGAAGTCTGGCATCTCGCGCGCGAGGGCAAGAAGCACGGACTGCAGGGCGCGGAGAAGCTCACCTTCGACGTCGCCGCGATGATGGCCAACAAGGACAAGGTCGTCGCCCAGCTCAACAAGGGGGTCGAATTCCTCACCACCAAGCGCGGCATCGAGATCGTCCGTGGCCTGGGCAGGCTCGGCAAGCCGGGCCAGGTGCTCGTGCGCGGCGCCTCCGGCGACCGCACGCTGGACACGAAGAACATCCTGATCGCCACCGGATCCTCGCCCATCGAGCTGCCCTTCATGAAGTTCGACGGCGAGACCGTGATCTCGTCCGACCAGGGCATCGCCCTGCCCTCCGTGCCCGAGCGCATGGTGGTGGTGGGCGCCGGCGCCATCGGCCTCGAGCTCGGAAGCGTCTGGGCCCGGCTGGGCTCGCAGGTGACGGTCGTCGAGATGCTCACGAGCATCTGCGGTCCCGCCTACGACCCCGACGTCGCCAAGGCCGCCCAGGGCGCCTTTGAGAAGCAGGGCATCAAGTTCGAACTCGGGGCCAAGGTGACCGGCGTGAAGAAGAGCGCCGCCGGCGTCGCCCTCACCGCCGAGCGCGACGGCAAGGTCCTCGAGTTCCCCGCGAACCGCATCCTCGTCGCCGTGGGACGCAAGGCCAACACCACCGGACTGGGCGCGGTCGAGGCCGGCCTCAAGCTCGATGAGCGCGGCCGCATCGTCATCGACGGACATTTCAAGACCAATCTGCCGGGCGTCTACGCCATCGGTGACGTCGTGGCGGGACCCATGCTCGCCCACAAGGCCGAGGAGGAAGGCGTGGCCTGCGCCGAGAACATCGCCGGCAAGCACGGACACGTCAATTACGCGGTCATCCCCGGCGTGGTGTACACCGATCCCGAGGTCGCCTGCGTCGGCATGTCCGAGACCGAGGCCAAGGCCAAGGGGGTCGAGGTGAAGGTCGGCAAGTTCCAGCTCCAGGGCAACGGGCGCGCCATCGCCTCCGACGCCACCACGGGCCTCATCAAGGTCATCGCCGACGCCAAGACCGACAAGGTGCTCGGCGTCCAGATGGTCGGACGCGGCACTTCCGAGATGATCGCCGCGGCGTGCGCGCACATGGAATACGGCGGCAGCGCCGAAGATGTCGCCCGCACCTGCTTCGCCCACCCGACGATCAGCGAATCTTTCAAGGAAGCCGCGATGGCCGTCAGCAAGTCGAGCATCCACTCGCTCTGATCGCGTCGACATGCGTCATGAGGGCGTCCCGCGCGGGGCGCCCTCTCTGTTTCACCCCGACGGCTATACGCTGGATAGCGGTCAGAAAAAAGGGCCAGGCTTACCACGGCACACGTTCCGGTCGACTGCCGTTGCTTCCTTCCGGACCTGGCGGGGTTCGTCGTCGGCCCGCTGCATGGGGCCTGGCTTGCCTTCATTGATGCCGTGTCACTCCACGCTTTTCAATCTCCTTCTTAGTCCCTAGTCGTCTCACTTCCGATGGCCGAAATACCCAAGTCCTACGACCCCCAGGGAGTCGAGCAGCGCTGGTACGACCTCTGGGTCTCGTCGGGCTGCTTCAAGGGAAAGGTCGATCCGGCCCGGGAACCCTTCGCGGTGATGATCCCTCCGCCCAACGTGACGGGCGTGCTGCACATGGGACACCTGCTCAACAACACGCTGCAGGACATCATGGTCCGTCGTGCCAGGCAGGAGGGCAAATCCGCCCTCTGGCTGCCCGGGACCGACCACGCGGGCATCGCCACGCAGTCCAGGGTGGAACGCGAGCTCAAGCAGAAGCAGGGCAAGACCCGGCATGACCTCGGACGGGAGAAGTTCCTCGAGGCCGCTTCAGAATGGCGCGACAAGCACGGCGGCATCATCCTTTCGCAGCTGCGCAAGCTCGGGGCCTCTTGTGACTGGGACCGGACGGTGCACACGCTGGACGCCGGCTATTCCCAGGCCGTCCTCCAGGCGTTCGTGACGCTCTACGAACGGGGCTACGTCTACCGTGGCAAGCGCATGGTCAACTGGTGCCCCGTCTCACAGACGGGCCTCTCCGATGAAGAGGTCGTCATGAAGCCCTCCAAGGGCCAGCTCTTCCGGATGCGCTACGAGGTGGCCGAACTGCCCGGGACCTACCTCGAGATCTCGACCACGCGGCCGGAGACGATTCCCGGTGACACGGCCGTCGCGGTCCACCCGGAGGACGAACGCTACCGCCATCTGATCGGAAAACACGTCTGGCGTCCCTTCCCGAAGGCCAAGATCCCGGTGGTCGGTGACGCCGCGGTCGACAAGGAGTTCGGCACCGGAGTGCTCAAGGTCACGCCCGCCCATGACCGGACGGACTTTGAGATCGGACGCCGGCACTCCCTGCCGGTGCTGGACGTGATGAATCCCGACGGGACCATGTCGGCGGACGCCGGTCCGCTGGCCGGAATGGAGCGTTTCAAGGCGCGCGAGGCCGCCGGCAAGCTGCTCGAGGAACTGGGCGCGCTCGTCAAGACCGAGCCCTATGAGAACACTGTCGGCTACTCCGAACGGGCCGACGTCCCCATCGAGCCGCGCCTGAGCGAACAGTGGTTCATCCGCTATCCGAAGATCGAGGAAGCCAAGCGCGCCGTCACCTCGGGCATCATCCGTTTCCATCCGGAACGCTGGACGAAGACTTATCTGCACTGGCTGGACAACATCCAGGACTGGTGCGTCAGCCGTCAGCTCTGGTGGGGACACCGCATCCCGGTCTGGTACCGGAAAGGCGCCGACCGCAACGACCCCGCCAACCGGCACGTCGCCCTCACGCCCCCGGCCGATCCGTCCGGCTGGGAGCAGGACGCCGACGTGCTCGACACCTGGGCCTCCTCCTGGCTCTGGTGCCTGGCGACGATCGGCTGGCGCAAGCCGGGCGAGACCACCCCGGAGCTGCAGCACTGGTACCCGACGGGCGCGCTCGCCACCGGACCGGACATCATCTTCCTCTGGGTGGCTCGCATGATCATCGCGGGACTGGAGCTGCACGGCCCCGAGAAGAAGACACTCACCGAGGACGAGATCCGCGCCAGGGTTCCCTTCCGGCGCGTCTACTTCAACGGCATTATCCGCGACAAGCTGGGCCGCAAGATGTCCAAGTCGCTCGGCAACTCGCCGGAGCCGCTCGACCTCATCGCGAAGTTCGGCGCCGACGGACTGAGGTTCGGACTGCTTTCCATCGCCCCCAAGGGGCAGGACATCCTCTTCGACGAGGACCGCGTGGCCCAGGGACGCAACTTCTGCAACAAGCTCTGGAACGCGGCGAGGTTCCGGCAGATGTCCGGACCGATGTCGGACAACTCCTCCCTGGCCGCGGTGATCTCCCGCATCGCCCCCGGCAAGCTCGATGACGATGACTTCGCCATCCTGCACGGCCTCGCGGAACTCACCGACGCCACCAACCGCAATCTGGCGGAACACGAGTTCACCGCCTACGCCCAGGGGCTGTACGCCTACTTCTGGGGCGATTTCTGCGACTGGTACGTCGAGGCCTCGAAATCGAGGCTGGCGGACCCGGCCCTGCGCGACTCCTGCCTCGCCGTGCAGGACCTGGTGCTGCGCCAGTTCCTCCTGATGCTCCACCCCGTCGCGCCCTTCATCAGCGAAGAGCTCTGGCATCTGCTGGGCTACGGGGGCCCCGCCGACTTCATCCAGCGTCACCACACGGGGACGGGGGGCGATCTCCTCAAGGCGCTCCGGGACCACGGCATCAAGCCCGCGGCCACGCGCGTGGCCACCGTCGTCGCCCTGCGGGAGTTCGTGGCGGCGGTACGGGCGCTCAAGTCGCAGGCCGGACAGGCGACACGCAAGGATTTGTCGGTCTCCCTTCAGACCAAGGATGAAGCGGCCCGCGCGATCGTCGAATCCGCCAAGGACAAGCTGTGCCGCCTGGCCGGACTCTCCGAAATCAAGTTCGCCGCCGACCTCGGGGGGCGGCCCGGATCGCTCACGCCCTTGGGCACGGTGGTGCTGGAGATGGGGGCCAATGTCGACGTCGCCGCCGAAAAGGTCCGCATCGGCAAGGAACTTGAGAAGGCCGAGAAGGCCGTTTCGGCCGGCGAAGCCAAGCTTTCGAACGAATCCTTCGTCTCCAAGGCCCCGCCCCAGATTCTCGAAGGCGCCCGGCGTCAGCTCGAGGAAGCGAAGGCGAGGCGGGATGAACTGGCGCGCATGCTGGCCGCCCTCGGCTGATGCCCTCGGTGCGCGTACACGCCGATCCGGCCAAGGCCGCCGTCGCCGTGGCCGGCATCATCGCCGACCTGATCCGTCGTGGCAGGCCGGATGGACGCAAGGTCGTGCTGGGTCTGGCGACGGGCTCGACTCCCCTGCCCCTCTATCGGGAACTGATCAGGCTGCACCGGCAGGAGGGCCTCAGCTTCTCCAACGTGCTCACCTTCAATCTGGACGAATACGAGGGCCTGGCGCCGGACCATCCGCAGTCCTATCGGAGATACATGGACGAGAATCTGTTCAGCCAGATCGACCTGCCGCGGGAACAGACCCATGTCCCCGACGGCACCTCCGATGACTCCGAGGCCGTGTGCCGCGCCTTCGAACGAGCCATCTCCGACGCCGGCGGCATCGACCTGCAGGTCCTCGGACTCGGCCGCACGGGACACATCGGATTCAATGAGCCGCCTTCTCCGAGGGAATCCCGCACGCGACGGGTCGTGCTCGATGAAATGACGCGCAAGGACAATTCGGTCTTTTTCGGCGACCTCGCCGCCGTGCCCAAGGCGGCCCTGACGATGGGCGTGTCGACCATCCTGGCCGCCCGAAGGATCGAACTGCTGGCCTTCGGCGCCGGCAAGGCCGACATCGTCAGGCGCTCACTCAGTGAAAGGCCCGGCCCCGGCTGCCCGGCGACATGGCTGCAGGAACACCCCGCCTGCACGTTCCATCTCGACGCAGCGTCGGCCGCCCAGTCCGCCTTCTGAGCGATGCTCAAAATTCTTCCCCAGCACGTGGCTGCCGCCGACCCGGGGCTGGTGCCGGCTTCGCTCTGGACCAGGGAATACCTGCGTCAGGCGCGCGCCGTGAAGGGCGTAGGCGAGCTCACCCTTTGCCTCACCCGGCCGGACGGCACTGCCTCCCGTTTCGTCACCCTGGTCCCGCCCGAAGGCACGCTGGATGCGGAGACCTGGCTCCATGTCGAACGCACGGTGAAATTCCTGCTCTGGTCAAGGGGCGGCGCGAAAGTGCTGCTCGCCGGAGCCCGCGCGCCTGAATTCGCCCGCCGTCTCTCAGCCTGCTACTCGGCCGACGGCGCCCGGGCCTTCGACGCCGACTTCAACGTCCGCCTGTTCGAGACGGAACTGCGCTTCGAGGCCGTCCCCCGCGGCTCCCTTCCGCCGGAATCCACCTCACACGTCGCCCTTGGACGCCATCTCGACGGCTGCCGCATCGGCTTCGACCTCGGCGGCTCAGACCGCAAGTGCGCGGCGGTCATCGACGGAAAGGTCGTGCATTCCGAGGAGGTGAAATGGGATCCCTACTTCCAGTCCGATCCCGCCTACCATCTCGCAGGCATCCGGGACTCCCTGCGCAGGGCCGCGGCCCACCTTCCGAAGGTGGACGCCATCGGCGGATCCTCGGCCGGGGTCTACATCGGCAACAAAGTGCGCGTCGCCTCACTGTTCCGTGGCGTCACCGACCGTACGGTGTTCGAACGCGACGTGAAGGACATGTTCGTCCGGCTGGCGGAGGAATGGAAAGTGCCCTTTGAGGTGCTGAACGACGGTGACGTCACCGCCCTCGCCGCTTCCATGTCCCTCGGCCGCAACGCCGTCCTCGGCGTCGCCATGGGGACCAGCGTGGCGGCCGGTTACGTCGACCGCTCCGGCAACCTGACCAACTGGCTGAGCGAGCTCGCCTTCGTCCCCGTCGACTACCGCGCCGACGCCCCCGCCGACGAATGGTCCGGCGACCGCGGCTGCGCGGTGCAATATTTCAGCCAGCAGGCCGTCGGTCGGCTGCTGCCCTCCGCCGGCATCATAACTCCTCCCGGCATGCGCCTTCCGGAGCAGCTGGAGATGTTGCAGGAACGCATGCAGGCGGGCGATGACCGCGCGGCCAAGGTCTATGAGGCCGTGGGTGTCGCCTTCGGCTACGCCATCGCCCATTTCGCGGATTTCTACGACATGGAGGCGGTACTCTCCATGGGCCGGGTGACCACGGGCTCCGGAGGCGACCTGATCTCCGAGGTCGCGCGCCGGGTCCTCGCGACGGAGTTCCCCGAACTTCGGGTGGACATGCTGGCCCCTGATGAGAGAGACAGGAGGCACGGTCAGGCCGTCGCCGCCGCATCCCTGGCCCCTACCTCGAGGCAATGAAACCCTTCTCTTCCGAAGCCAGCGACCTGTACGTCCCCGACGGCACCCCCCTCCCCGCGGCCGTCTCCCGCACCACGCACCTCGGAATCGGCGCCCATCAGGACGACCTCGAGTTCATGGCATTTCACGGGATCATCGCCTGCCACGGTCGCTCCGACCGCTGGTTCGGGGGTGTGATCGTCACCGACGGGCGCGGCAGTTCCCGTTCCGGACCCTACGCGGACTGGACCGACGAACAGGTCGCCGCGGAACGCGTGCGGGAGCAGCGCAAGGCGGCCGACATCGGCGAGTATTCGTTCGTGGCCCAGCTGGGGCATCCCAGCCGCACCGTGAAGGAAGCGGGGCGCGAAGAGGTCGTCGATGACATCCACAGGGTGCTCGAGGCCTGCCGCCCCGAGACTGTCTACCTGCACAATCCCGCGGACAAGCATGACACCCATGTGGCGTGCCTGCTCCGTTCGCTCGCGGCCCTGCGACGTCTGCCCAAGGACCGGCGTCCGAAGACGGTCTACGGGTGCGAGGTCTGGCGGGATCTCGACTGGATGGTGGACTCCGACAAGTCGCCGATGCCCGTGTCCGGACCGCCGGGACTGGCCGAACGCATCAACGGCGTGTTCGCCACCCAGATCGCCGGCGGCAAGCGCTACGACCTTGCCGTGCTCGGCCGCCGCATGGCGAACGCGACCTTCAGCGACGCGCACGCCTCGGACCGCGAGTCCGCGATGGCCTGGGCCATCGACCTCACGCCCCTGGTCCATGACGACGCGGCCGACCTCACGGGCCACGTCTGCGCCTACATCGACCGCTTCCGCGGCGACGTCGTCGAACGCATCCGAAAATTCTCCCGATGAAACCCACCTTGCTCGTCCTGGCCGCCGGAATGGGGAGCCGCTACGGCGGCCTCAAGCAGATCGACCCCATGGGTCCGTCCGGCGAGACCATCCTCGATTACTCCGTCTTCGACGCCCTCCGCGCCGGCTTCGGCAAGGTGGTCTTCATCATCCGGCCGGACTTCGAACGGGACTTCCGGGAGCGCGTCGCCGCCCGCTTCACGGACAAGGTGGAGGTGGATTTCGCCTTCCAGACGCTGGACCGCCTTCCGACGGGCTTCACCCCGCCGGCCGGCCGTGAGAAGCCCTGGGGCACCACCCATGCCATACTCTGCGCCCGCGAGCAGGTCCGCACGCCCTTCGCGGTGATCAACGCCGACGACTTCTACGGCCGCGATTCCTACGCCGTGCTGGGCGCCGACCTCTCCGTGATGGCCCCCGGTTCGACCGATTACTCGATGGTCGGTTTCACGCTCAAGAACACCCTGTCCGAGCACGGCACCGTGGCCCGAGGAGTCTGCCGTACCGGTCCCGACGGAAGGCTCACCGACATACGTGAGCTCACCAAGATCTCCCGGACGCCGACGGGCGCTGAACACAGGGGCGAGGACGGCACGGTGGTCCCCCTCAGCGGGGAGGAACCGGTCTCGATGAACATGTGGGGCTTCGCACCGTCCATCTTCGGCCTCCTCGAGACGGATTTCAGGGCCTTCCTTGCCGCCAAGGGCGGTGAGCTCAAGAGCGAGTCCTACATCCCGATCACCGTCGGCTCGCTGGTCTCCGCCCAAAAGGCGTCCTGCAGGGTCCTCCGCACGGGCTCCGCCTGGTTCGGCGTGACCTACCGCGAGGACAAGCCCAAGGTGCAGGCCAGCATCCAGTCGCTGGTCACGCGCGGCGAGTATCCCGCCAACCTCTGGTCCTGAGATGTCGTCCGAGCCGGACATCCGACGCATCGCCTCCGCGTTCGCGCTGCCCGGCGAGTTCCTCTCGGCGGAAAGATACGGGAGCGGCCACATCAACGACACCTACGCGGTCACGCAGAGCCAAGGGACCGGGCGACGCAGGTTCCTGCTGCAGCGGATCAATCAGAAGGTCTTCAGGGATCCGCCCGGCCTGATGTCCAACGTCTCACGCGTCTGCTCCCACGCCCAGGCTCGGTTGCGGCAGGAAGGCAGGACCGACGCCGAAAGGCGGGCGCTGACGCTCGTGCCGACCCGGGCCGGTGGCGACTGGCACAAGGATGAATCGGGCGGCCATTGGCGCTGCTACCTGTTCATCGAGGGCGCCACGGGGCACGACGTCATCCGCGATGAGAACCAGGCCCGCAAGGCCGCCCGGGCCTTCGGAGCCTTCCAGTCGCTGCTCGCCGACCTTCCCGGGGAGCGTCTCAAGGAGACCATTCCGCTCTTCCACCACACCCCCGTCCGGTTTGAGAACTTCCGCAAGGCCCTGCGGGCGGACGCGCACGGACGGGCGGCCCGGGCCCGGGCCGAGATCGAATTCGCGCTCTCCCGGGAATGCGACGTCTCCGTCATCGTCGACGGGCTGGCGGACGGGAGCATTCCGGAACGCGTCACGCACAATGACACCAAGCTCAACAATGTGCTGCTGGACGACCTGACCGGCGAGGGCGTCTGCGTCATCGACCTGGACACGGTGATGCCCGGATCCGCCCTGTATGATTTCGGAGACCTCGTGCGCACTTCGACCTCCCCCGCGGCCGAAGACGAGACGGACCTGTCGAAAGTGGAGATGAGGCTCCCGATGTTCAGGGCGCTGGTGGAAGGATACGTGGCCGCGGCCGGCGGCTTCCTCACCCGGCGGGAACGCGAACTGCTGCCCTTCTCCGGCAAACTGATCACCCTGGAGATCGGCCTGCGCTTCCTCACGGACTGGCTTGAAGGCGACGTCTATTTCAAGGTCCGGCGTCCGGATCACAACCTCGACCGCTGCCGGACTCAGTTCGCGCTGGTCAGGTCGATTGAAGACCAGATGGAGGGCATGCGGGCCGTGGTGGCCTCGCTTGACCGATGAGAATCCTCGTCACGGGGGGAGCCGGCTTCATCGGCTCGCATGTCGTCGAACATTTCCATCGCGACCATGAGGTCGTGGTGCTGGACGACCTGCGCTCAGGCCATCTCCGCAACCTCGACGGACTGCGCCATGACATGGTCAGGGGCTCCATCCTCGATCCGGAGGCCCTTGAGACGGCCTGCAGAGGCGTAGGCCGCATCTTCCACCTCGCCGCCCTGGTCTCCGTGCCCGAATCGGTCTCCCGGCCCGAGGAATGCGCCCGTCTCAACGTGGAAGGCACTCGACGGGTATTGGAGGCGGCCCGACGGCACGGGGCGCACAAGGTCGTGCTGGCCTCCTCGGCCGCCATCTACGGCGACAATCCGACCGTGCCGAAGGTGGAGACGATGACCCCGGAGCCCAAGTCCCCCTACGCCGCCACGAAGCTGGAAGGGGAACGGCTGCTCGCGGCGGCGGCCGCGGACGGGCTCTCGACCGCCTCGCTTCGCTTCTTCAACGTCTTCGGTCCGCGACAGGACCCCGCTTCGGCCTACGCGGCGGCCGTGCCGATCTTCATCCGCAAGGCGCTCCGCGGCGAACCCATCTCGATCCATGGAGACGGCGGACAGACCCGCGACTTCGTTTACGTGAAGGACATCGTGGGAGCGCTGACGCATGTCGCCGGCCGTCCCGACGCGCAGGGCGTGTTCAACGTCGGCTATGGCCGCAGTCTCACGATCGCCGACCTCGCCCAGGAAATCCTGCGTCTCACCGGCTCAAGCTCGACCGTCACGCACCTGCCGCCCCGCGCGGGAGACGTGCGGCATTCGCTCGCATCGGCCGAGCGCCTGCGCGCCACGGGCTGGAAGCCGACTTTCGAACTGTCCGAAGGTCTGGCCCGGACCGTGGAGTGGTACCGCGCCTTCAAGGAGTGACCTCGAAGGACGTCCGGAGGTAACGCTCCTCGCCGTCGTCGATGTGGAGCCACAGGTCGTAGATGCCGGGACCGGGCATCTTGAGCCGGAAGGCCAAGGCGGGGCTGTTCTCACGCTCTCCGCCCTCCCAGGAGGGGTGCATGTGGGCGTAACCCGGATTGATCGCCTGATCGCCGAAGACGACCGCGTGCCCCAGCGACCCCATCACGGTGCGAAGCCGGACGGGAGCATGATCGGCCCGGTGAAGACGGATGCGAATCGTCGCGGACTCCCCCGCTCCGAACTTGTCGCGTTCGAGAATGACCTTGGTCACCGGCGTAACGGGGTCGCCGGACGGCCTGCCTGGGAGCATCGCGGAGCATTCCGCTAGCATCGTCCGACGGGTCCTCACCGGGACGAAGTCGACGAAGGCGCGTATCTTGGATCCTGCGGCCGCCGCCTTGAAATCGGACGGAATGTCGAAACGCCAGCGACCGTCGTCGGTGGGCGCGGGATGCACGTGCGCATAGGCGCCCACGCCTCCCTCCTGTCGCAGATGAAGATGGACCTGCCGCGTATGGGAGACGGCGACCTCATGTCCGAGGACGGGGCTGTCTCCCTCGGACAGCAGCGTCAGCTCACCGCCCGATGCGTCCAGCCGCATGGCCGCCGAAACGGGGAACTTGAGCGCGGCCGGAGAATAGTAATTCGCCTGTTCGTTGACGCCGCAATACTCGGCCCCGTCGAGCACGACGGGCTCATGCGAGGCGTGCAGAAGCGTGCACTGCGTGTCGGGAAGAAGGCGCAGGGCCGCGAAACCGCCCAGGGCGGCCAGAGTCAGGAGAGTGGTGCCTTTCCAGGCAGGGTTCATCGTGCGCTCCGCAGGGAGGACAAGGACTGCAGGATCTGCTCCGCGTCAAACGTGGCGCCCTCAAAGCGCCGCACAATCCTGCCCTCGGCGCTGACCACGAGCGTGGCGGCGTTGTGCACGATGGTGCCGTCCGACTCGGCCGTAAGGATGCCATACTGGCGCATGAGGTCGCGGATCTGGCCCTCGTCGCCGGTGAGGAAGAGATGCCGGCGGCCGTCGATGCCATAGCCGTCGGCGTAAGCGCGCAGGGTGCCCGGCGAGTCGACTTCGGGATCGAAGGAGATGGTGACCAGCCGGACCTCTGAGCCCGACTTATCCAAGGCGTCGCCCAGCTGCTTCATGCAGCGCGTGGCGGCGGGGCACATCTTGGCGTTCCGGCAGCTGGTGAAGACGAAGTTGAGCACGAAGGGGCGGCCCAGCAGGTCCCGCTTGGTGACGACCTTGCCGTCCTGGTTCCATAGGGCCATGTCGGGCACGAGCTCGGTCGGCATCCGCGTGACCATCCGGCCGCGGTCGGCGGTGAGACGGCGCAACGTGTCGGTGGTCTCCTTCATCCTGCGCAGCTCCTCGGCGTCCGCAGGAAAGATCCGGTCCGCGCGGACCCTGTCGCCCTGCCGCACGGGCACATAGCGGATGCGGCGTCCCGCCCAGCCGATCGCGGCGTCGGCTTCGCCGAGAATGACCTGCTGTTCGGCCGCGCCTTCCACGGGCCGCACCTGCGCCGTCTTGGCCTTGCGATCGACCGAAAGGACGTCCGCCAGGACGGGCTTCTCTTCCGCGGCAAGACCCGCGGCGCAGAACGCCAGGATCGCGGCCCCGATCCTCACAGCAGCGCTCCTTCGCTGCTCAGCAGCACGTCGAGCATGCCATGCCTGACTCCGTGATGGGTGAGATGGAAGGCTTCGGCGCCGCACAGGTCCGCCAGGGTGCAGATCGTGATGAGGGCGACCGGCATGATGTCGGCCCGGTCGGCCGGGACGCCGGGCACCTCGCGTCGGGCGGCGAGACCGAGCTTGCAGAGACGGTCGCGGAGCTCCCGGATGCGCAGGGTCGGAATACGGCCGGACTGGATCGGTTCGCCGGCGGCCTCAAGGTGCATCGCGACCGCCGTGAAAGCTCCGCCCGCGCCCAGGACGAGGTGGCTCTCCGCCATGCGCGGATTGAGGACCATTCCGGCCAGGGATGCCACATGGTTGCTGACGGACAGCACGTCCCTTTCGGAAAGCGGCGAATCGCCTCCCCCGATGAATCCGTTGGTCAGACGCACGGATCCGAGAGGCAGACTGCGGGCCGTGCGGATCTCCCCCGACCTCGTCCGGACGATCTCCAGACTCCCGCCTCCGAGGTCGAAGGCCAGCAGGTCCGGATGCGCCGAGTAGGCCGGATCCGACCTGACGCCGCGAGCGACCACCCGGGCCTCGGACTCTCCGGAGAGCACGGTGACCGCTATCCCGGTCGCATCTCGGATGTGCCGGACCAGTTCACTGGCCCCCTTGGACTCACGTACGGCGGAAGTGCCGACGATGACCGTCTTTTCGGCGCCATGGGAACGGGCGAAATCCACCAGCCTTCCCACCGCCGCCGCCGCCGCCTTCAGCTTGTCGAGCGGGATGCCCTCGTCCAACCCCGGCGGGAAAATTCGGACCTGTTCGGACTGGCGGGCCACCTCGGCGCGGTCGGCGAGCTTGAAGACGGTGGCCTTGATCGAGTTTGAGCCGATGTCGATGACGGCGAGGCGCTGCATGGTCAGAACTGCATGCCCGCCTTGAAGCCGCCGAAATGATGGGCCTCGGTCTGCGTCTCAAACTCATAGGTCCGAACCGCACTGAAGACGGACAGGGTGAAATCCCCGTACGCCAACGCCGCTCCTATTGAAGCCTGCCCGACCACCGATCTGCGGTCCACGCCGGGGGATTCTTCGAAGTGCCCGCCGTCCGTCGCGTAATTGCTGATGACGGCCTCTGCCTGCGCATCCGCAAAAAGGTGCCAACGGAAGCCCTCGCCCGCGTTCATCGGCCCGAGGTATGCGTTGTTTCCCCGTATTGTGCCGGTCCCCCAGGAAGAACCGAGTCCACGGCCATAACGCAGCTGCCCCCCGACGGCGAAGCCGGTGCGCATCGTGCCCAGTTGGACCACTGTGCGGGCGATGAAATCCAGACGGTCGTCGCCGAACCTGCGACGCAACTCGCCGTCGACGTTGATCATCGGCTCATCCGGAGTCTGCCGGCCCCAGCCGGCGGCGGCGGGCTGGCCGATGAGGTCGTGGAACTTGTTCTGGATGGTCTCAGCGCCCGAAGACGGACCGATGACTCCGACCTTCAGTTCAACCGAGACGAGGACGTCCCTCCTCCCCCCGCGCTAGAGGAAGGCGCCATGACCGTAGGCGAAATACAGCGCGCCGGAATAGGCCATGTCGGTGTCGGGCGGATTCGGACTGGAAGTGTCGGAGGGCGTGTTGATCTCCTGGGCCAAGGACAAGTAGGCGTGGTCGCCTGATTGCAATGTGAGGCGCAGCCCCTGCGTGTAATACCGATCGAAATTATCCGAACCAAACTTGTCATTCTCCTCCTCGATCGTCACCCGCGAAGGGATGCCCTCTCGAGGAAGTGGTGATTCCATCTGCCAGGACGCCAGGCTTCTGGCTGCCAATAACAACAAAGCGGTGGCTGCCTTCAGACGCATGGTTAAAAGAATAGAAAATCCCCTCTCCGGACCTGCGACAAGTCTTTCTGGCTTGTGGACCTGAAACGCTCCAACTTAGCCTCTTTTTGATGTCTGACCCCGCATACAGCCTGCCAAGGGCAAGTACGCTGGTGGCGGCTGACGGCAGTCTCACCCTGACCGTCGGTGGTTCATGGACAGCAGGTTCCGCGCTTCCGGAGTGCCCAGCCTGTTCAGCGCACGTCAGGGTCATTGCCGACGGACTCAGTGGCTTCGATTCCTCACTGCCGGCTTGGCTGCATTCTCAGCTCAAGGATGCTCCGTCCGCCGACATTTCCGCTTTGCCTGAACGCCTGCAGGCGCTCATCCGGATGGCTGAAGGCAGGACGGCACGAAGCGCTCCGGATGACGACCTCGACCTGCTTGAGAACATCGGAGCTTGGGGCGTGGAAAGCGGGTCCTCATGGGCAAGGGCGTTCGATCACATAGGACAGACGGCCGTCAGCTTCTTCCGCACGGTCACGGGCAAGGCGCGCGTCAACTGGGCCGACTTCACCCTGCAAATGCAGACCGCCGGCGTCGATGCATTGCCGATCGTGGCGTTGCTGGGCTTTCTCACCGGCCTCATCATGGCGTACGTGGGCCTGATTCAGCTGAAGCAGGTGGGCGCGACCGTCTACGTGGCCAACCTCGTCGCGCTGGCCATGTCGCGCGAGATGGGAGCCCTCATGACCGGAGTCGTCGCCTGCGGCCGGACGTCCACTTCCTTCGCATCGCAGCTGGGCAGCATGAATCTGAGCCAGGAGACCGATGCCCTTCGCGCCCTGGGCGTCAATCCCGTGGAATTCCTCGAAGTGCCGCGCATCCTGGCCGTCACGCTGATGGTCCCGATACTTTCCATTTTCGCGACCTTCGTCGGAGTCTTCGGCGGAATGCTGGTCGCCTGCGCCGGAGAGCTCAGCGTCGAGCAATATGTCACACAGGCGATCATGGCGGTGAGCTGGAAGAGCTTCATGGCCGGCTTCATCAAGTCGGTGGCCTTCGGCTTCATCGCGGCCTGGGCCGGCTGCTATCGGGGCTCGGTGGCCAAACGGTCGGCGCTGGGCGTCGGAGAGGCCGCAACCTCGGCCGCCGTGCTGGGCATCACTCTCATGGTCGTCGCGGATGCCGTGTTCGCGGTCATCTTCAATCTTTACGGAATCTGAAGATGTCACGAGAAGTCATATCCTGTGAGAATCTGGCCGTAGGCCATGGCGGACGCGTCATCATGTCGCAGGTCAGCTTCACCCTGGGCCAGGGGGAGATCCTCGCGGTGGTCGGACCAAGCGGATGCGGCAAGAGCACCTTGATGCGGGCGCTCAGCGGGCTCGATGAACCTCTAGCCGGGAAATCAAGGCTTCTCGGCCAGGATCTTTCGGAAGCGTCATCGCATGAGCGTGAGCTGACGCTCAGGAAGCTGGGCTTCCTGTTTCAGGGCGCCGCGCTCTTCTCCTCCCTCACGCTGAGGGAGAACGTAGAACTGCCCATACGGGAGTTCCTCTCGCCGCCACGGAGGGAGCTCCGTCAGCTTGCGGAGTACAAACTGGCCCTTGTCGGGCTGTCGGGCGCGATGGACAAGTTGCCTTCGGAAATAAGCGGTGGAATGGCCAAGCGTGCCGCACTGGCCCGCGCGCTCGCCCTTGACCCGGAGGTGCTTTTCCTTGACGAACCTGGGGCGGGCCTCGACCCGGTCACCACTTCCCGCATGGACGAGCTGATCCTGCGCGTCAGGGACGCGTTCGGCACGAGCATCGTCATGGTGAGCCATGAAGTCACGAGCATCCTGAGGATCGCGGACTTCTGCGTTTACCTCGACACTGAAACCGGCAAGATGTGTTCCTACGCCCCCCCGGGCGACTTCCTCAAGCCGGAGGCCCCGCCGAGAGCCAAGGCCTTCTTTTCACAGAACCACAGGACCTGATATGCAACGCAACGCAAACGCAACGCTGGTTGGAGTCTTCGTGGCCGGAGGGGTGGCGCTCTTCATAGTCGCCATGGTGCTCCTTGGCGCCGGCTCCTTCTCGGGCGCCAAACCAAAGGCCATCGCATACTTCGAGGACTCCGTCAGCGGCCTCGACATAGGTGCGCCGGTCAAATTCAGGGGCGTCTCAGTCGGAAAGGTGGCCCAGGTCCTCCTGCGAACGCCTGGCCAGCCGGGCTCCGACTACGCGGTGCCCGTGGTCATGGAGTTCAACCCGAATCTCCTCATACGAAGAGGACTGGAGAGCACTCTGGTCGATGACTCCGGGCTGTCTCTCTCGATTGACAAAGGACTGCGGGCCAAATTGCAGCAGCAGTCGGTCATAACCGGAGTGCTCTATGTCGAACTGGACTACTTCCCCGACACTCCGGTGAAGCTGCATGACAACAACGGAGAACTGCCTGAGATACCCACCCTGCCCTCCAACCTCGGGGCACTCACCAAGGCCGTTTCCCTGACGCTGGACCAGCTCAGCAAAGTGGACTTTCTCTCGATAACGAACAAGATAGACTCCATCCTCGGCCGTCTGGACGACGGAGTTTCCCGAATAGAATTCAAGCGGATCAACGGCAACCTCGTGGCCGCGTCCGAGAACATTGCGAAAGTGACCGGAGACCCCGCCCTCGCTCAGGCGATCAAGGATTTTTCCTCGGCCATGAAGGGGGTTGAATCCCTTTCCCTGAGGTTGGACTCGAAGGTCGACCCTTTGTCGGCCGACATCCGCAGTCTGGCTGAGGCGGGACGCAGCGCCCTGCGTCAATTTGATGATGCCTGCGCCAATCTTCGCAATTTGACGCGGCCCGGCTCGCCCGCCAGAAGAGACCTGGAGCAAGCGCTGTCGGAAATCTCTGAGGCCGCTCAGGCGATCCGCTCGCTGGCCGACTTCATCGAGCGCAATCCCGAAACGGTGCTGACCGGGCGTCGCGGGCGCGATACGGTTGAACGCAAGGTCGAAGTGGACGGCAAGGAGGCCCCGGTGAGCAGATGAGGTCCCTCGCTGCGCTGCTGCCGCTCCTCCTGGTCGGCTGCCTGCTTCCGGGACGACGGAGCGAACCCGTCGTGTTCCACGCCTTCTCCGTGCCTCCGGCCGTTGCCACCAAACCCCGCCCCACGGTGCATGTCCCGCGCGCGGTGCTTCCCGCCGGGCTGCGTCGTCCCTCGCTGGTGATTGAAAGCCGAGAGGCGGTGCGAGTGGAGGACTCGCACCGCTGGCTGGGACCGCTGGAATCCACGCTGCCCGAGGCGATTGGCCGACGACTGACGGCGCTCACGGGCCTTCCCTGCACTTCCCAGCCCCCGCCCGAAGACCATCTCGTGCTCCTGATCGAGGTGCTTCGGATGGACGTGGTCGACGCCCGCGCGAGAATGCGCCTGCGCCTCCGCGTCGAACTCTCCGACGGAAAACGCGGAGCCGAGGGGGAATATGAATGGCACAGTCCTCTGGCCGGACCTTCCGCCGGAGAGTTCGTCGCCGCCCAGTCAGCCAATCTTGACCAGGCGGCGGCCAGTCTCGTCCCATTCCTCACTTCGCAATGAGTCAGGAACCCGCCCGTCCGATGGGCTTTTCGGGGGCCACGGGCGAGATCTGCTACGATCTGCCCTCCTCCTACGTCCCGCACGCCGGAACTGGCCTGCTGCATCTGCCCCGCTTCATCGCCAAGATCCGCAAGCACCTGGCCGGCGAGCTCCCCAAGTCGTACCAGCGCAACTTCTGCAAGGGTTTCGACCGCTTTCTCTGCCTCCATCTGGGCGTGGACCCCGAGCAGGTGATCGCCGCGGTCAGGGAGTCGGCCGATGAGAAGTCGCTCGACGCCCGCCTGCTCACGCTGTTCCCCGCCGACCTCAGGGTGCACGTCTGGAACCGGGAACTGGTCCAGAAAGGCATGAGCGAGATGGGACGGGAAGCGCTGGATGACGCCAAACGCAAGATGGGTGCCTCCCATCGCACGGACGTCATCTCCTTCGCGGACATGATCGACCTCGACGAGGGACGCATTCCGTGAGCGAAGACCCGAATCCCATCAGGCTGATGCTCAGGGGGGCCGAAGCCGTCGCGTCCTGCCTCGCGCATCACCCGCGGGCCCTCCGTGAGGTCACGATGTCACGCGCGGGCGAAGAGCTCCTCCAGGAGCACGCGGACGCCCTCAGGTCGCTCGGCATCCCGCTCCGTACGGTATCGGAGCAGGAACTGGCCAAGACGGCCGGCGGCCCCTGCTTCGACGCCTGCGCGCTCACGTTCCGTCCCGAACCGGGACTGGCACGGGTCGGGGACTTCAGCGACTGGCGCGAGGCGCATGAGACCGTCGTCATCGCCGACGGACTCCGCGATCCCGCCGACCTCGCTTCACTCGCCCGCTCGATGGCCTCCTTCGGGCTCCGTCGGCTGCTCCTCTCCTCCGGCAGCGAACGTCTCGCGCACCATCCTGACGCCTGGGCGCTCGCCAAGGGCGCGCTGGAGGAAGTCGTGCTGATGCGTGCGGCCGCTTTGGGCGGACTGCTGGGGCTGGTCGAGGACCGCTGCTGCGTGGTGGCGCTCAGTCCCGTGGAGGGACGGAAGATCGACCTCGGCGTGCCCGTCAAGGTCCCCGGCAAGCATCTGGCCCTGTTGGTGTCGGGCGACGGACTGGACCCCGATCTGCGCTCCAAGGTCACCCACTGCTTCAGATTCCCCGGCCTGGCTGACAGACGCAGGCTTTCGCTCGCCGAGGCCTTCCACGTGGCCGCGGCCTGGATCACCTCCTCGCCCGTGCCGAGAAAGGACGGTTTCCTCGCCCGCAAAAGGGCTCGCCACAGCAAGGACAAAGGGTCCAATCCCTCCTGACCCATGTCCCAGCCCGCTCCAGCTCCGCGCGAGAACGTGATCTCGCTGCAGGCGATCAGCCGCAAGTACTTCACCGCGCTGCAGCGCCAGCACGACCTGCTCGCCTTCAATCTGGCCGGACTGAAGACCGCCGACCCCGCCGCCTACGATCATTTCTCCGGTCTCTCGCGGGTGATGCCCCTGCCCCAGGCGCACCTCCCCGCGCAGCAGATGCAGGCCTTCGCCCGCGGGCTGATGCTACGCACGACCATCAACGACCTGCTCGTGCTGGCAGTGGAATGCATGGTGGACTGCCATCATCTCTGCCTCTTCGTGCGGCACTGCGGCCGCAACACCCAGCCCGGCAAGGAACTCATCGAGCGCGTGGCGAAGGATCAGGCCGACTTCGCCCGCATGAACCTTCAGGAAAAGTTCGAGGCCCTCGAGGAGGGAGCCGGCATCGTCTGCGAGCTCGAGGACGGCATCTTCAGTCTCGCCGCGGCCCTGCGGGTGCTTTCCCGCGGCGGCAAGGTGACTAACGACGACATCGCTCCCGACGGCTCGCTCACGCTCGAGTTCAAATCGATGAAGGACTTCGAAGTCCCGCAGGACTCGCCGGAGCAGACCTCGGCCGATTCGGCCCCGGAAGGCGTGGTGAAGCATCCGATCGGTGACGTGCTGCAGGCGCGTTCAAAGGTCATCGCCCGTCTCGTCGACACCACCAGGACCTTCAGGCCCGGCGAGCTCCTTGAGCTGAGCGACTCCGAGCTTCTGGGCCTGAACATCACGGCGGCCAAGTTCGTCGACGGACTCCTGAAGTCGGTCGACTTCTACGCCAAGAACCAGCTCGGCGAAGGCCAGGGCTCCTGAACGTGAAGGAACACCCCCAGCCCCTGCGGAACAGGACGGTCTGGGCGTGGGTGGCGGGCTGCTACGTCTTCCAGGCGCTGCCGGCCGCGGTGAGGGACGAAGCCCTGCCGGTCGCCCTCCGTAATCTCGGTTCCGCCGACGCCGGCATCACGCAGATCCAGTCGATGCTGGGACTCATCTTCGGCTTCAAGGTGCTGATGGCGCCTTTCATCGCGGCGTTCCGTCCCCGTCCGCTCATCCTGGCCACCCAGGCGGCCACGGCCCTGCTCCTCCTTTTCGCCGGCCTCGCCCTGCCCGATCTGGCCCAGTCCGGAGGCGCCATGGTCGTCGCCTGCCTCGTCGCCCTCTCCGTGGTCGCGGCCGCCCATGACTTCACCCTCGACGGTTACTTCGTGTCGTCACTCGACGAACAGGCGCGTGCACGGCACTCCGGCCTGCTCAACGTCGCCTCCAAGGTCGGCTCAGTCCTGGCGGGTCCATGCCTCATCGGTCTGGCCGGCCTGCTGATGCACCGCGGTCAGCAGGTCGAGGCCGCATGGTCGACGGCCTTGCTGGCCGCGGCCGCCTTCGCCCTGCTGGCCGTCCTGGTCAACCTCTGGGCCCTGCGCGGCGAACCTTCCCATGAATCGGACGGCATGGACGTACGCGGCCGTTTCCGCGCGATGGGCCTCGGGCTGGGAGAACTGTTCCGTGACCCGCGGCTGCCGGCGGTGGCCGCCCTGATCCTGCTCTACCGCGCCAGCGAGATCCACATGTCGAGGGTGCTGCCGCTCTACTCCCTGGCGCCGGTCGACAAGGGCGGACTCGCTCTCGATAACGAGACCTATGCGCTGATCCGCATGATCACCGCGGTCGGCGGCCTGGCCGCCGGCGGCGTCGTCGGATCACTGGTCGTCACACGGCTCGGCATCGCGCGGTCGCTCGTGCCGCTCGGCCTCGCGATGCACGCCCCATTGCTTGCCGTCACGTGGCTCGCCTCGGGCTCGGGCCACGGCGTCTGGACCGTCGGCATCGTCTTCCTCATCGAGTACGTGGCCTACGGTGCGGGCCTGTGCGCGTTGCTCCTCGCGATGATGAAGCTGGCCGCCGGCTCCTCCGCCGCCGTGCGTTATGCGGCGCTCTCCACGCTGGCCCTGCTGGCGGCCTATCTTCCCGGTCTCTGGGCGGGCAAGCTGGCCGAGCGTTGGGGCTACGCGGACTACTTCCTGTTCTCGCTCGCCCTCGCCCTGCCCGGCATGGCCGCGGCGTTCTGGGCCCGACGGCACTTCAGGACCGAGTAGGCACGACGACCAGCTCCTGCTCGTGGCACTCGCGCAGCCAGCGGCGGGCGTATTCGGCGACCTGCTCGGGGCCCGTGGCCGACATCCGGCGCTCCCACTCGGAGTCGAAGTTGGCGCCCAGGCCGACCAGTTCACGGAGCATCGCGCCCTGGATCCTCGCGCCGGGTGACTGCCGGGACTGCCTGCGGGCGACCCGCATGCGGCGTTTCACGGCCTCCACCTCGTCAGGAGTGAACCGCCCTTCGCGGATGCGTTCCAGCTCCCCGCGCATCTCACGCAGCACTTCCTCCTCGGAGCCGGGCGCGGTGCCGGCGTAGACGTAGAACATGCCTTGGTCGACGGTCTCGACCCGCGAAGCCCCCACGAAATAGGCCAGGCCCCGCTCCTCCCGGACGCGCCGGAAGAGCCCGGAGGCCATGCCGGTGAGGAGTTCGTCCACGATGCCGGCCGCCACGACCTCGTCGGTTCCGAATCCGCAGTGAGGGAAGGCCACCGACACCACCGATTGCTCGCCGACGGCCTCCATCCTGGCCCTGGAGGCGTCCAGGGGACTGTGCCGCAGGAAGGTCTTCCGTTCAAAAGGGGCCGCCGGCAGGGCGCCGAAGCGCTCCTCCGCCCGCGCCATGGCCTCCTCGAAGTCCACGACTCCGGAGAAGCCCAGCACGAGGTTTGACGGCGAGACGAGCGAACGATGAAGGGCGCGGACGTCCTCGAGGGAGTTGCGTCCGAGGCTCTCAGGGGTGCCGGAGGGATCGGTGCCGAGCGGATGGTCGCCGAAGAAGCGCTTCAGGAGCGCGAGCCGCGATTTCTCGACGATGTCGTCCTCCGCCTCCTTGCAGGCGGCGATCTGCGCCGCCTTCTCCTGTTCGAAGGATTCAGGGGTGAAACCCGGCGAGAGCATGCCGTCGGAGACCAGGCGCAGCGCACGTCCGAAATCGGGGACCAGCGCCTCCCCCCAGAGGCCGCAGCTGAGCTGGGAGGAATGCTCTCCGAACGTCATGCCCAGGGCGTCCACTTCGGCGGAAATCTCCGCATGGGTCCGTCCCCCCGCGTCCCGGGTGAGCATCGTAGAAAGCAGGGCGGTCGCTCCGCGCCTGTCTTCGGGCTCGAAGGGGCCGCCGGCGGACATGAAGGCTCCAAAGCCTGACTTGGGCAGCGAATCATCACGCTGCAGCACCACGCGGACTCCGTTGCGGAGGGCGCGAACCTCGAATTCCCCATCCCGACGTGCGGCCACATCTCGCTTCGCGACGGACTTCGGCGCGGAGCTTTTGCGGAGGACGCCGCAGGTCAGGGCGTCGGTGTTCATCCAGCGCCCGGCCTCGGCGGCGACCTCCTCGACCGTGAGCGAAGCCAGCTTGCGGATGGAACGCAGGGTCCAGCCGACGTCGTGTCCGGCCGTGGCGGTGGAGGCCGCGCGCGCGGTGAGACCGTGGATCGACTTCAGCCCGTTGACCAGGGCGACCACCGATTGTCGCCGCACCCGGGCGAGGGCGACGTCGTCCACCCCGTTGCGCACGGTGTCCGCCGCCACCTCGGAGATGGCGCGCTCGATCGTCTCAGCATCGGCGTCCCCTTGGGCGTTCCAGCCCGCCCAGGCCAGGCCGACCTGCCGGGTTCCGAATGGCGAGATGTCGATGCCGTGGACCAGACCCCTCTTCTCCCGGAGCTCACGCCAGAGCGGCGAGCTCTGCCCCGAACCCAGCACCCCGAGGAACATGTCGAAGGCCGCCCGGCCGTCGTCGAACAACGTCGGCGCCCGCCAGCAACTGACCCCGCGCAAGGTGCTGACGTCCCTGATCACCTCGATGCGTCGCTGCGAGGCCTGAGGCGGCTCGGAGGGAGGCGCCGACTCCAGGACCGGACGCCGGGGATGAGAGCCGAACCAACGTTCCGCGAGATCGAACGCCTGCTCGGCGGGCATCGAGCCGCCGACCGCGAGCACGACGTTGGAAGGGGCGTAGCGGCCCTGATGATAGCGCCGCAGGTCCTCCGGCGTCAGGCGCACGAAGAGCTCGCGATGCCCGATGATGGGGTGACGCAGGGGATTCCTCCGGACGGATTCGGCCAGCACGGCTTCGGCCAGGATCGAGTCATGGTCGTCGTCGCGCATCGCGATCTCCCGCAGGATGACCTCGCGCTCCGTCCGGGCGTCCTCTTCGGACAGGATCGGGGCGAACACCATCTCAGACACCGCCTCCATCGCGACCTCGAAGCCCTCCTCGGGCGCATCCACGTAATAGACCGTCCGGTCGAAGGTCGTGTAGGCGTTGGACGAGCCTCCGGCCCGATGGATGGCCTCCGTCAGCTGCCGGCCGGTGAAACGCTCCGTGCCCTTGAAGACCATGTGCTCCAGGTAGTGCGAGATGCCCGAACCCTCCCACTCCCCTTCGTCGACGCTGCCGGTGCGCACCCAGGCCTGGACCGTGCAGAGACCGATGCCCGGACGGCCGCAGTAGAGCACCTCCAGGCCGTTGGACAGCACCCGACGTTCCGGCGGCGGTCCGGCGATCTGCTCGTGGCTCAGGCCTTCTAATGCGGACATGCGGCAGGTATGCCGCCGCGCCCGACGGGCGCAAGCGCGATGCCTGCCGACGGCACTCTGCCATTGAAAAGAGGGAGCACGTGACCTATCACCCGCCCTCACGCGATGTACATCCCGCCCGAAATACGAGCCAATCTGGAGGAGGTCGAACGCCGTTCGGGCCACCTCTGGAAATTCCTGGACGTGCCCGGCAAGCAGGCGCAGATCGCGGCCTTCGAGGAGCAGATGGCCGGCGCCACCTTCTGGGACAGCCAGAAGACGGCCCAGAAGGTCATCGCCGACTGCAACGGCCTCAAGAACGTCGTCGCTCCGCAGCTGGCCTTCCGCCGCCAGCTCGACGACGCCAAGACGCTCGCCGAGCTGATCGGCGAATCCGGCGACGGCACGGCCGACGCCGAGCTCGAGGAGCTGCGCAAGCTCGCGGCGGACCTGCTCGTGGCCGTGGGCGACCTTGAGATCTCCTCCTTCCTCTCCGGACCTCACGACCGCTCCAACGCCATCGTGACCGTCAAGGCCGGCGCCGGCGGCACGGAGTCCAACGACTGGGCGGACATGCTCTTCCGCATGTACACCCGCTGGGCCGAGCGACGCGGCTTCAAGGTCGAGGTCGAGGACCTCGCCGAAGGCGAAGGAGCCGGCATCAGCCTGGCGACGTTCCGGATCGAAGGGCCCAACGCCTACGGCTACGCCAAGGCGGAACGAGGCGTGCACCGGCTGGTGCGCATCTCGCCCTTCGACGCCAACGCCCGCCGGCACACCTCGTTCGCCTCCGTCGACGTGGTGGCGGAGATCGACGACGACATCGACGTCGAGGTCGCCGAGTCGGACCTGCGGGTCGACGTCTACCGCTCCAGCGGCAAGGGCGGCCAGCACGTCAACAAGACCGAGTCGGCGGTGCGCCTGACCCACATCCCCACCGGCATCGTCGTGGCGTGCCAGCGCGAACGTTCGCAGGTCAAGAACCGCGCGCTGGCCATGAAGATCCTCCGCGCCCGGATCTACGAGAAGATGATCGACGACAAGCGGGCCGAGATGGAGCGCTTCTACGGCGAGAAGGGCGACATCGGCTGGGGCAACCAGATCCGTTCCTACGTCTTCCAGCCCTACCAGATGGTCAAGGACCTCCGGACGGGGGTCGAGACGGGCAACATCCAGGCGGTGATGGACGGCGACATCGACGCCTTCATCAACGGCTGGCTGCGCGCGGGCGGACCGCGCACGCGCAACAAGGACATCAAGATCGAGGACTGAGCCATGCCCAGCCGGGACGTGCTCCGCCAGAAGCTGCTGGAACCGCCTCTCTTCGCCGAGAAGATCTGGCGTCTCTCCCCCGAACCCTGGCCGATCACCTCGGCGCAGCTGCGGGAGCTGCGGACCATCGGCGGAGCCTGCCTGAGCTACCAACGCGCCCTGGAAAGACTCTACGTGCGCTCTGCCTCCGGACGGAAGATCCTGCGCAACCGCGAGGTCCACGCGCCCTGGGTGGCGGAATACCTCGACCGGCACAAGCCCGCCGGACTGGTCGAGCACGGCCGTCACCGCTCGGTCAAGGGTCAGCATCCGGTGGTGCTCCGGCCGGACCTGCTGGTCACGGAAGGCGGCTTCACGATGACGGAACTGGACAGCGTTCCGGGAGGCGTCGGGCTCACCGCCTACCTCAACGAGGTCTATGCGGACGACTTCCCCTCGGTGATCGGGGGCAACGAGATGCCCGCCCGCTTCCACAAGGCGCTGGCCGCCCTGACGCCCGCGCAGAAGTTCCCGCTCATCGCGATCGTCGTCAGCGAGGAGTCCGCGACCTATCGCCCGGAGTTCGAATGGCTCGCCGGACGCCTGCGTGACCTCGGCCATGACGTCCACGTCGCCGACCCCTCCCAGGTGATGCGGATGGGGGATGAGTCGTTCATCCCCGTGGACGGCGCGCCGCGCAAGGTCGACCTGCTCTACCGGTTCTTCGAGCTCTTCGACCTGGCGAACGTGAAGAGCGCCGAGGGCATCTTCGCCTCGGTCGAGGCGGGCAAGCTGACGCTCACGCCGCCGATGAAGGCGTTCCAGGAGGAGAAGCTGGGGCTGGCGCTGCTGCACCATCCGCAGCTGGCGGAGTTCTGGAAGGAGAACCTGCCCGAGGACCATCTGGAGGCGCTCATGCGCATCGTGCCGCGAACCTGGATCATGGAACGGATCGAGCTCCCGCCCACCGCGGTGCTGCATGCGCCGGCCGTGGGCGGCCGGCCGATCCGCGAATGGACCGAGCTGGCGGACGCCTCCCAGCGGGAACGCAACCTCATCATCAAGGCCTCGGGCTTCCACGAGACGGCCTGGGGCGCCCGGAGCGTGACGCTGGGCAGCGACGTCTCCCGCGAAGAATGGCTCGACGCGATCGAGTCAGCCCTCAGCCCCGACAACGAGACGTTCCACGTGATGCAGGAGTATCACAAGCCGTCCCGGCTCCGCCACCCGGTCTATGCGGAGGACGGCTCGGTGACGCAGGCGGACGGACGGGTGCGGCTCTGCCCCTACTTCCTCGTGGACGGCGATTCGACCGAGCTCGCGGGCGTGCTCGCGACCTTCTGCCCGGCGGACAAGAAGATCATCCACGGGATGACCGACGCGGCGCTGCTGCCCTGCGCGCTCAAGGACTGACCTGCGGCACTTGCCAACGGGCGTAAGGCGGCCCACGATGCCGCATGCGCCAGTTGCCCCTGCTCTTCGCCCTCCTCCTGCCCCTCGCTCCGCTGCTGGGCGCCGTCCGGACCCAGGTCGACCTCGTCGCCCTCAGCGACGCGGCCCCGGGCGGCAAGGCCACGATCGCCCTGCGCATGAAGTGCGACCCGCACTGGCACGTCTACTGGAAGAACCCCGGGGATGCCGGCGAATCCCCGACGGTGGAATGGACGGACAAGGCGGGGCTCACTCCCGGCGAATTCATCTGGCCGGGCCCCAAGATGCTGGACCAGGCCGGGGTCTATAACTTCGTCTACGAGGACGAGACGCTCATCCTGATTCCCGTCGAGATTCCCGCCGGTGCCAAGGGCAAGGTGACGCTCAAGGGACACGTGTCCTGGCTCGAATGCGACGACAAGGGCTGCGTGCCGCAGGAGAAGGACGTCTCCCTGACGCTCGACCTGGACGGACCGGACCGGGCGCTGAAGCACGAGCCGGGCCTCTACCCCGACCTGCGCCCCGCCCTCAAGACCACGGCGAGCGTCAAGGGCGACCAGCTGACGGTGCAGTCGCCTGACCCGTCGCTTACGGGCACCTGGTTCCCGCACACCAACTTCGTCACGCCCACGGCCACTTTCCAGCAGAAGCACGCCGACGGCAAGGTGACCCTGTCGACCAAGGACGCGACGGAGAAGCTGTCCGATTCCAAGCTCGCCTTCACGACCCGCCGTTCCGACGGGACTTTCGTCAACATCGAGGCGACGCTCGCATCGTCGTCGGCGCCCTCGGCGCCCGCAGTCAAGTCCGCCGCGGCCCCCTCGGGAGACTGGCTCCCCTGGTCGCCGGACGCGCAGGCGAAGGCCCTGGCCGAGGGGAAGATCGTCTACGTCGACTTCACGGCGCGCTGGTGCGCGACCTGCCAGGCCAACAAGCGCGTCTATTCCCAGGACGAAGTGAAACGCGCCCTCGCCGCCCATGGGGTGGTGCTGATGAAGGCCGACTGGACGAAGAAGGACGATGTCATCGCGGGGGAACTCAGGAAATACGGACGACAGGGCATTCCGCTCAATGTCGCGCTGAAGCAGGGGGCGCCCGTGGCCATCCTGTCGGAAATTCTCACCGGCGGAGAAGTCGTGGCCGCGCTGGACGCCGTCGCCGCCGGCAGGGCCCACGAGGTCGCCGTCGAGACTCACCCCGTGGCCTACTGGCTGACCCTCGGATTCCTCGGCGGAGCACTGCTGAACCTGATGCCCTGCGTGTTCCCGATGATCGGACTGAAGGTGTTCTCGTTCGCCAAGGACGCGGCTGCGGACCGTCGCACGGCGGTCACCAACGCCGGACTCTATTCGCTCGGCGTGGTGGTGAGCTTCATGGCGCTCGGCGCCCTCATCGTCGCCCTCAAGGCCGGCGGCGCGTCCGTGGGCTGGGGCTTCCAGATGCAGTCCCCCGGCTTCGTGCTGGCGACCTGCGTGCTGATGCTGACCCTCGGGCTCAGTTTCTCCGGCGTGTTCGAAGTCGGTGCCGGCTTCGCCGGGAACATGGCGGGGGCGGTACAAGGGGGCGCCAATTCATTCTTCTCCGGAGTGCTCGCCACGGCGGTCGCGACTCCCTGCACGGCCCCGGGCTTGGGCGCGGCGCTCGGCTTTGCGCTGGATCAGCAGCGCTCAGGCGTCGAGACGGTGCTGTTCTTCCTGGTCATCGGTGCCGGCATGGCCCTTCCCTACCTGCTCCTGGCGATCTTCCCGGGGCTTTCCTCCCGTCTGCCCAAGCCCGGCGAATGGATGGAGTCTCTCAAGCAGGGCATGTCCTTCCCTCTCTTCGCCTATGCGCTGTACCTGCTGTGGGTCCTCAACGCACTGGTCGAGGACGCGGACTGGGTGCGCAACGCATCGATCGGCCTGGCGGTCATCGCGGCCGCCTGCTGGATCTACGGCCGCTGGACCGCCCCGCATCGCGGAGACCGTGAACGCGCGGTCGGCCGCGCAGTCTCGGCCTTGCTCTACGCTGGAACGGTGCTGTACCTCTTCCTCAGCCTGCCCTGAGCGCGCTGAGGAGGACTTCAAAAAAGAAGGCCCGCCAACGGCGGGCCTTCGTCTTGGCTGGATCGCAGCTCAGAGCGCGGAGCCCGAGACCGGAACCGGAGCCGGAGCGGGAGCCGAAGCGGGTGCCGGCGCGGGAGCGGGAGCCGCAGCGGAAGTCGGCTGCTTGATCGCGCTGGCGTAGTTGACGTCCACGACGATGGCCTTGCGGTCCTTGGCGCCCGACTGGCGTCCGGCGGCGTTCTTGTCGGCCTGCTGCTCGCCGAGGGCGATGATCTCGATGTTGGCGTTGGCGCAGCCGAGGCCCACCAGGTAGTCGCGCACGGAGTTGGCACGGCGGTCGGAGAGGGCGAGGTTGTACTCTTCGGTGCCGAACTGGTCGGTGTAGCCGGCCACGATGATCTTCGTGGCGCGGGCGCGACCGGAAATGGCGTCAAGCTTGGCGCGCTCGGCCGAACCGACGGTGTAACGGTCGAAGTCGAAGTAGACGGTGGTGAGAATGGCCTCCGGCGGGATGGTGCCATTGCGGATCATGTCGGCCACCGAGCCAAAACCTGAAGGCCGGGTGTCCAGATCGGAGAAACCGTTTCCAGTTCCTTTCCCACCGACCTTGCCGGAGGAATCGAAACCGTCAGGAAGACGCGAGGTGCAACCGACGCTCAGGCCGGCGATCAGAAGGAGCAGGGATAGACGCTTCATGAGTGAGACAGAAATGTGACGGGGCGGCGGGGTCGGCAAGCCTCTAAACCTCAATACCGGGGGACGGATGCGTCCACTTCGCGGGACCAGGCGTCGATGCCTCCCTTGACATTGGACACGGCCGGATAGCCCTTGGCGCGGAGAAACTGGGTCACGCGCAGGCTGCGACCGCCATGATGACAATGGACGAGGATGACCGCGTCCTTGGGCAGCTCGGCAAGACGCTCGGGGATCTGTCCCATCGGGATCAGTTTGGCTCCGGCTATCCTGCAAATGGCGTGCTCATCCGGCTCCCTGACGTCGATGAGCAGGGGCGGCTTGGGGGAGCTGAGGGCGGCGGCGGCCTCCCGGACTGAGAGTTCCAAGGGGTGTTCTGTCATGGTGACGGTGGGGCAGTTGAAGGTGTAGTGAGCAGGGTCTATGGCCCGGATACGGGGCTGGGGGCCGCAAATGGGGCAAGCAGGGTCTGGAGACAGGGCAAGTGGACGGCAGAGTCCCTTCTCGATGTCGATTTGGAGCACTCTGGAGGCCTTCCTGGCCCCCAGCAGAACGGCGACGGCCTCCGACGCCATCCAAGACCCTACAACGCCGCAGAAAGCCCCCAGCACCCCCGCCTCGGAACAGGTCGGCACTTTGGCAGGGTCGGGCATCCCGGGGTAGAGGCAACGATAACAACCCCCGCCGGGAAGGAAGGTCCCCACCTGCCCTTCGGACCTCAGGACGCTTCCATGGACCAGGGGACGATCGGAGAGCACGCAGGCGTCGGCGGCCAGAAACCGGGTGGCGAAATTGTCTGCGCCGTCGATGACCAGGTCATAGCGACCCACCAGGTCCGTGGCGTTGTCCACCGTCAGACCCTCCGGGTACAGGGGGAGACTCAGGCCGGGGTTGATCTCAGCAAGGGCCTCCGCCGCCGAAATCGTCTTGGGCAGGCCCAAGGTGTCGAAACCATGCAGAACCTGGCGATGCAGGTTGCTCAGCTCCACTTTGTCCGGATCGGCGATGCCGATTGTGCCCACGCCGGCGGCAGCCAGATAAGTGGCGGCGGGAGAACCCAGTCCGCCTGCGCCGACCACCAGCACCTTGGCATGTTTCAGACGAAGCTGGCCCTCCTCCCCCACCCCGGGGAGCCGGATCTGGCGCGAATAAAGGGAGCGTTCGTGCTCATTGAGTCCTCCGTCGGGCGCCATGCCTTCAGCACAACCTGAGAGGGAAGCATGTCAAACCCGCCCCGGAGACGTGTTGAAAAGCCCCGGGACTGCTCCCACGTTCACTGCATGGGGGAGGTCTACTTGGGCATCGACTACGGCGCCAAACGCATCGGGCTCAGCCATGCGGACGAGCTGGGCATGGCCTTTCCTCTGCCCGCAGCCGTCGGGGCCGACCAGGAGGCCCGGCTGGAGACCCTGGGAAAGGAGATTAGCCGCCTGCGGGTCACGCGTCTGATCCTGGGATACCCCCTCTCCCTCGAAGGGGAACGCACCCGGCGATGCGAAGAGGTCGACGCTTTTGCGGAAATCCTGCGCGCGCGCTTCGGGCTGCCCCTGGAACTCGTGGATGAAGGCCTGACCAGTCAGGCGGCGGACAGCCTGGCCGGTCGCAAACCCCGTGATGTTCAGGAGCGGAAGCGTCGGACGGCCAGTGGCGAGCGGGATTCACGCGCCGCCGCCGTCCTCCTGCAGGATTTTCTCAACAGCCGTGGGATCGGCGGAGGACTCTGACATGGCGAAGCCGGACCGCAAGGTGCTCAAGCCCGAACGATTCCTCGCCACGGTGGCCTACGACGGCACCGACTACTCCGGCTGGCAGGTGCAGAAGACCGGCTACTCCGTCGAGGCCGAGGTCGAAGCGCGGCTCTCCCGCATCCTGAAGGACACGGTCGACGTCCATGGGAGCGGCCGCACTGACGCGGGGGTGCACAGCGTCGGACAGCGTTTCCATTTCGACGCCTTCTGGCCGCATCCCGCCAAGCACCTTCTGCTCGCGTTCAACTCCAGCGAGCCCAAAGGCCTGCTGATCACCGACCTGCGCCGCGTGCCGGCGAACTTCCACTGCCGCTTCAGCGCCAAGGGCAAACGCTACCGCTACGAGATCTACGAAGGATGGCCTTCGCCCTTCGAGGCCCGCTACTGCCATGACACGCGCAAGCGCACCCTCGACGTCAAGGCCATGAAACGCGCCGCCAGGCTCCTCCTGGGGAAGCACGACTTCACGGCCTTCGGAGCCATGCACGGCCAGGGCATGGAAGGCGAGAACCCGGTGAAGGACCTCCGTCGACTCGACGTCAAGCGGGTCGGTGCGCGCATCACCATCGTCACCGAGGCCAGCGGATACCTCTACAAGATGGTGCGACGGCTGGTCGGAGGCCTGATCCGGGTCGGCGAGGGCAAGCTCACGCCCCAAAGGCTCGTCGACTATCGCGATGAACGCGTCATCACCGCCGAGATTCCGACCGCCCCCGCGCGCGGGCTGTTCATGGAGAAGGTGTTTTACGAAGCCAAGGACCTGCGGGTTCGCTGACCGGGCACATTTGTCTCGAACGGCCTCGGCTTACATGACTGCTATGACCATGCGGCTCGCCCTCCCCGCCCTGCTGACGCTCCTGACCGCAGCCGTCTCCGCCCATCCGCAGTGGAAGGAGGCCAACTGCATCGCGGTCGCCGAGGACTCCGGCAAGCTCAGCCTGACGGTGAAGTTCGACGTGCCGTCCTACCTGACCGGAAAATACCCGAAGGACGCTCCGGTCGCCGAACTGGACGCGCTGATGTTCGCGCCCGAGGCCCTGGAACGCGCCATGTCGTCGGCGCCCGCCAAGTTCCTCGCGGCGATGAAGGTGACGGCCGACGGCGAGCCCGTGAAGCTCACCCTCGCGCAGTTTCCCGAAGCCGCCGCGGTCAGGACGCAGTCCGCGCGCCAGGGCGAGGCCGACCGCTATCCGGTGCTGATGAACGCGAGGATGGAGGCGTCGCTCGCCGGCGGCACCCGCCGCATCGAGATCGCCTTCCCCGCCGAGCTGGGGACGGTCTTCACGAACTTCCGCAAGGGCATGGACTACCAGGTGGTGACCGCCGTGATTCCGGGCGAGACGGCCTCCTTCGACGTCGACCTGCCGGCCACGGGCCTCGCGTTCTTCCTGCGTTCCGGCTTCCTGCACGTCATCCCGGCCGGCTGGGACCACTGCCTCTTCATGCTGGCGATGTTCCTCTGCGCCAGAACGGTCCCCATCGCCCTGCTGCGTTCGCTGATCTTCACCGTCGGCCACGCGGTCACGCTCACGCTGGTGGTCACCGGAAAGCTGCCCCCGACGGGCCCTTGGATCGAGCCGGTCATCGCCTTCACCATCGCTTGGGCGGGCTACGAGGCGTGGAAAGGGGCCTTGATTCCGGTGCGTTGGGCGGTGCCGCTGGCCTTCGGGCTGGTGCACGGACTGGGCTTTGCGGCGGCGGCCGCCGACCGGCTCGAAGGCTGGGACCGCGCCGGGGTGACGGAACTGCTCATCGGCTTCAATCTGGGAATCGAGACGGCGCAGGTCGGCATCGTGCTCCTTGCCGCCGCAGCCTTCCGGCGACTCGATGCCATCCGACCCGAAGGCGTCGCGCGTCGCACGACCGCCATCGTGGTGGGCGCGGTCGGCGCCGGAGTCTGCGTCGATCGGCTGCTGGGGATGCTGCTCTCCTGATCAGTCCGCGCGTCCGACGGGCCTCTTGCCCGCGTCCAGACGCTTGCGTTCCGCGTCCGCGAACGCCTGCAGCTCCTTCACGACCTCCGGGTTCTTGTCGGCCAGGTTGACGCGCTCACCGGGATCGGCGACCAGGTCATAGAGGGACAGTTCGATCTTCTTCTGCGAGGTCTGGGACGGAGCCCCGTCCCTCGGCGGGGGCGGCATGTCGTCGTAACTCCGGTAGGCGTGGGGCAGATGCAGCTTCCAACGCCCCTTGCGCACGGCCTCCAGACGGTCTCCGTAATAATAGGCGAAATCGTCACGGGCGCGCGCGGCCTCGCCGGAAAGGACGGGAAGCATCGAGACGCCGTCGATCGGCAGCGCCGGGGCGGAGAGGCCGCAGGCCTGCACGAGGGTGGGAACCACGTCGAGATTGGCGGCGAGGGCGCCGGAGACGGCTCCGGCCTCCACCTTGCCCGGCCAGCGGATGATGAAGGGGACGCGGACGCCGCCCTCGAAGGTCGTGCCCTTGCCTTCGCGGAAATGTCCGGCGCTGCCCGCATGCCGGCCGAAATTGAGCCAGGGGCCGTTGTCGCTGGTGAAGATCACGATGGTGTTGGACTCCACGTTCTCCTCCTTGAGCGTGCGCAGGATGCCGCCGACCGCTCGGTCGATGTCAGCGAGCGTCTCGGCGTAAGGCGTAGGCCCCTTGCCCTTGAAGTCGGAAGAGGCGCCCAAGGGGGTGTGGGGCATGGACGTCGGGACGTAGAGGAAGAAGTTCCTGCCGCGACGCGCGCAGTCGCGGATGAACTTCATCGAACGGTAGCCCTGCATGCTGGTGAGCTCGTCCATGTCGACCCAGTCGTTCAACTGGCCCATCTTGTGCCCGTCGGTGTATCTCGGAACGACGGGATAACGCGAGGCGCGGCTGGTGTCTCCGGGATAATACCCCAGGGGCCACATGTCGTTGGAATAAGGGATCACCATCGACTCATCGAAGCCATGGGCCGGAGGTAGGAACTTGGGGGCGTCGCCCAGGTGCCACTTGCCGACGACGGCGGTGCGGTATCCGGCCTGGCGGAACAAGGTGCCGAGCGTCTGCTCCGTCTCGGCCAGACCGACCTTGGAGTTCGGACCGAGCGCGGTCCCGCCCAGTCCGAGCCGGTTGGGATAGCAGCCGGTCATCAGCGCGACGCGCGAGGAGGTGCACACGGCCTGCGTCGCGTAGAAACTGGTGAAACGCATTCCCTCCGAGGCCAGCCGGTCGATGCTGGGCGTGGAGTTCTGCTTGGAACCGTAACAGCCCGGATCGCCCCACCCCATGTCATCGGCCATGATGAGCACGACGTTGGTCTTCGCCTGGGCGAAAACCCCGACAAGAAGGGCAAAAAGGAGGAAGGGGGTAATCCTCACGCGTTCTTGAATAGGGTGAAACCCCCAGCATGCAAGCCCTCCGAGGGCGGTTCAGGGCACTATTTTCAGGCCCAGTTCGCCGCAAATGTCGGGCCTCTTCGCCGCCTTGGCCTTGAATTCATCCACGGAAAAATCGGCGACCACGAAGTCCTTGTAGCGGAAGGACGGGCACTTGGACTGACCCGTCAAGGCGACCAGCTGCCGCATCTGATGCATGTCGGCCAGCACGTCCTGGATGTCCAATTTGACGCCCTGCGCGGCGAAGAACTCAAGCGCCTCCTCGCACCAAGGGCAGCCCGGCTTGTGAAAGAAGGTGGGTCTTTCGCTCATAGGGATCATCCTGACCGGAACGGCCGGCTTATCAAGCATCCCACGCCGTTGACTCCGCAGGGGACTCGAACAGGAAAGTGGCATCCGCCATGCAGACCCTACACGGCTCCCCCAGTCATCTGCTTGTGACGCCTGAGATCGAACTGGCCGTCACGGCCACGGCCGGTCACCTCGCCCCCGTCAAGTTCCGCCTGCCGCACGGAGATTTCTCGCCCTATTCCCTCTCTCCGTGGCTGCCCTCCGAAGCCGATGCCAAGCTGCCGTCGCTGCTGATTCATCTCCGCGGCGACTTCCTTTGTCTTCCTTTCGGCGGGCAGGAGGCGGGCCCGCCTCACGGCGACGTCGCCAACGCCCCCTGGTCGCTCAAGTCGTCGGGGCCGAGGGAGCTGACGCTGGAGCAGAAGGGCTCGGACACCGGCGCGCACGTGACCAAGACGATCTCCGTCCTGCCCGGACACTCCGTGATCTACGTCGAGCATCGTGTCCAAGGACTGACCGGACGTTGGAACTACGGAACGCACCCCATCCTCGATCTTTCCGCCGTGCCCGCCGGCGCGGCCCGCGTGTCCGTCAGTCCCTTCCGCTGGGCTTCGGTCTACCATCGCGAGTTCTCCGACCCCGCCGCGGGCGAAAGCGGTGCGCTCAAGCCGGGCGCGCGCTTCAGCGACCTGAAAGCCGTGCCCGCCAAGGACGGCTCCTCGGCCGACCTCACACGTTATCCCGCCCGGCCCGGGAACGACGACCTCGTGATGATGGTCAACGCGCCTGAAACCTCCGATCGTCCTTTCGGATGGTCCGCCGTGACCTTCCCGGGGCACGTCTGGTTCGCGCTCAAGAACACCTCCGACTTCCCTGCCACGCTGTTCTGGATTTCCAACGGGGGCAGGCCCGGCCACCCGTGGGAGAAACGCCACCTGGGCCGGCTCGGGGTGGAGGAGGTCTGCTCCCATTTCTGCGACGGAGTGGCGGACGCCCGCAAGGACCTCCTGGCGTCGGAAGGGATTCCCACCTCACGACATTTCCAGGCCGGTGAACCCGTGCGTCTGCCGGTCATCCAAGGGGCGGCCGAAGTCCCCGTGGGCTTCGGACAAGTGACCGCCATCAGCCCCGACGGCGACGACGGGGTGGTCATCCGGGGCTGCTCCGGGGCCTCCGTCCGGGTCGGCGTTAATTGGAAGTTTTTGAAGCGATAAGGTCGTTTCACTCCAAACTTGTAGGGGCAGGTTCGGTTCCCTAATCCTTCCCTCCCCCTCCCAAGGATGGCGCGGCTTGCCGCAGCCCCTCCTCCCTTTTCCACCCATGCCCTCCCCCAAGATCGTCCAGGACCTCACCACCAAGAAGACCGGCGTGTCCAAGCTGGTCGCCAAGGAACTCGCCC